>Ga0207679_10000159_pt1 | contig 55990 bp, 49 predicted proteins | sample KBSC73metaG_FD_184320 | JGI IMG/M metagenome (GOLD analysis project Ga0207679, IMG submission 184320) | Corn rhizosphere microbial communities from Kellogg Biological Station, Michigan, USA - KBS C7-3 metaG (SPAdes) (version 2) | ecosystem: Host-associated > Plants > Roots > Rhizosphere > Soil ...
AATCATTTTCTTTTGCTCGAGCGGGTCTTTCATTTCTATCGTTTGCTCGCCCTTTAATTCTTTGATCAATCTTACTCCAACGACGCCTCCTAAAGTTGTTCTCGCCCATTCCTCGCTCATATTTCTCAGCTGCAGTCCATCATAGATGCTCCATAGCTGTTTGAGTTTTGCCGACGACCTGTAGCCGACTCCCCAGATATCTTCCACCGCTGTTTGCTTTAATGCTTTAACAATTTTTTCTTCCGTATCGAGGACCAGGATACAATTAGATCGCTGTTTGTCTTTTTTTGACAGCCTGTTCGCAACTTTAGCAAGGACTTTGGTTGGAGCTACGCCAATTGAAACCTTTATTCCTGTCCATTCTTCTACCGCCTCTTTGATCTCCATGGCCGCTTTATATAACTGCTCACCCGGCACGGTCGCAAGATCAACAAAGGCCTCATCCACCGAATATACTTCGACATTGGTGGCCCCAACCAATTCCCTTAGGGTATCCATTACTCTGCCGCTCAGGTCACCATATAAATTATAGTTGCTTGAAAAAACAGCCACATCATTTTTCTCGATCACTCCTTTATTTTGATAATAAGGAGCTGCCATTCCCACGCCTAATCTCCTGGCTTCATCCGTCCTTGAAACAATACATCCGTCATTATTGCTGAGCACAACAACGGGCTTGTTTGCGAGGTCAGGCCTGAAAACCCTTTCGCATGAACAATAAAAACTATTGCAATCGACAATCGCCTTCATACCCTCTGTCCCCCTGAAGGGGGAACTTAGTTTGTAATTTTATTTTTGAACTAAATATTTCTAATCTTCGAGTTGTCACTTCGCCTTTTATAAACTCATTTATTTTCTCTAATACCTTCTCAATGTTATTGCATACATCTTCATTTGTAAACCTAAATACTATTAGTCCCAGGTTTTCAAGACTTCTTTGCCTCAGTTCGTCCAATTTTTGATTTTCTTCTGAATGATGAACTGAACCATCAACCTCGATTACAAGTTTCAGTCTATGACAATAAAAATCTACTACCCAATTTGCGATTGGATGCTGTCTTCGAAATTTATAATTTGTAATGTTTTCCTTTAATCTTCCCCACAAGATCATTTCTGATTCAGTCAAATTGCTTCTAAGCGATTTTGCGTTTCCAAAAATTATTTTATCTGCACCGTAAAACATTTTCTTTTTCATAAACGCGAGGGGTGAAATAAAAAAACTATTCGGTCCAAGTCTCCCCTTTAGGGGGACAGGGGGTGAATTGAATAGACCACTACTCCCCACAATGCGAAATCACTGAACTCAGCAAGATTAATGGATTTGAACCGCTCATTTTCTGCAATTAGAAATGCTGAAGAAAAATTTTTGCGATATCGCCTTATCAATAATTCATCATTTAATATGGCAACGATCACTTTTCCGTTTGCTAATTTTAATGAACGATCCACGATCAGCACATCACCATCAAAAATGCCGGCTCCTATCATCGCATCACCCTTCATGCGAAAGAAAAATGTCGCCGGTTTGTTCCTGATCAGTTGTTCGTTCAGATCAATCCCACGTTCGGCATAATCGTCAGCAGCGGCACCAAAGCCCGTTGCATTGGCCGTTCGCACATCCTGCTGCGAAAATTGTTTGGAGCCGCGGTAAGCCGCACCCGAAAAATATTCCCCATCCATAGAAAATAATTTTTTTAAAGGTCAGAATTATTTTTTGAAAAACTAAATATTTTAGTAAATTTATGCTAAGATATTTTGCTGACCGGTTCGACACCAATTGGAACAAAAAGATGGCAGGATTGCAATCCCGATCGATCGGGAAAGCTTAACCGGGGCGATGAAGCGGGTATAATAAAAGGAAATATTAAAATAATGGAGGGGTTATGCAACTAACGGGACTTACTATGCCCGGTTACCGGGTTTATGAATATTTGTTGGTGCTGGATCCTCATGAGGAATTGCGCAATCGCATTGTGCAGATAAAAAAAGATTTTTTTGAGCAGTATAAGGCATCAACAGTTATGGGGGGCAAGCCGCATGTGACACTGGTGAATTTTCTCCAGTATGAAATGATGGAAGAGCGGCTTGTTCACCGGCTGAAGACGATTGCGATGGGTTATTACCCGATCAAAATCGAGTTGAAAGATTATGGCAGCTTTCCAAGTCATACCATATATATAAATGTAACGTCGAAGCTGCCTATACAAACCCTCGTCAGGGAGGTTCGTGCACAGGCCCAGCGCCTGATGAAACTAAATGATGATAACAAACCGAACTTCATCATGGAACCATACATTCCCATTGCAAGAAAACTTCTGCCCTGGCAATATGAAAAGGGCTGGCTTGAATACAGCAACAAGCATTTCACAAGCCGTTTTATTGCCGACGGTATGCTTTTATTAAGACGGCTTGTTGGCGAATCCGACCTTGTCTACCAGCAGGCAGGTAGCAATCGGATGAAATACCAGGTCGTTGAAAGATTTCAATTCCAGAATTTACCGGTAGTAACGAAGCAGGGAGATTTGTTTGGGTAGCCAGCCGAAGTAATTCTGTTCAGCCCCGGTTGTGTCACTCACTTCAGCGCTCGGTAATTCTATTCAGCTCATTTTGAAATTTTGGAATTGGGAAATTTTGGAATTGAATTTCCCAATTTCCCAATTCCATTAATTCGTTTGATGACTTCTAAAAAAATATCATTATGTCAAATCAGCTTAAGCAAGATCATTATAAATTAAATCCAAAACAAAAAGAAGACGAGCAACAGTACCTGCAGGGCAGAGGAGCACAGATAAATTATAAGAACCGCTTTCTGAAAGACGAAAAGGTAAAAGAGCATATTGAAGGAATTGATGATTGGGAAGAAAGCAATATTCCCACGCAATACCTGGAGCAGGAAGTAAAAACTATCGTTAATAAAGTGGAAAGTCCTGACCTGAGCATGATGTACAGCATGAATCCTTATGCAGGCTGTGAACATGGATGTATTTATTGTTATGCGCGCAATGTTCACGAATACTGGGGCTACAGTGCCGGTCTTGATTTTGAAAGGAAGATCATTGTAAAGGTGAACGCGCCCCAGGTGCTCAGGAAAACTTTACTGAACAAAAATTGGGATGGCAGTAATCCAATAATGCTTAGCGGCAATACTGACTGTTATCAACCAGCTGAGCAGAAATACAGGCTGACAAGAGGATTGCTCGAAGTGTGTAATGAATTCAACCAGTCCGTCGGCATCCTCACCAAAAACTCGTGGATCATAAAGGACAAAGACATTTTGCAGGAAATGGCAAAGAAGCATTTGGTGTCTGCTATGGTATCTGTTACATCTTTTAATGAGGATCTGCGAAGAGTGATGGAGCCAAGAACTACCACAGCAAACCAAAGATTAAAGGTGATCGAAGAATTAAGTAATGCCGGTATTCACATGGGCATCATGATGGGACCGATGATACCGGGGTTGAATGAACATGAAATGCAGAGGATCATGAAAGCAGGCAAAGAGGCAGGGGCAAAATTCACGGCATATACATTCATTCGATTGAACGGAGCCATTAAATTTTTATTTCACGACTGGTTGTATAAAAATTTTCCTGACCGTGCAGACAAGGTTTGGCATTTGATCGAAGGAAGCCATAACGGGCAGGTAAACGACACGAGATGGGGAGTAAGAATGAGAGGTGAAGGAAATATTGCGGAGATGGTGAGAATGCAATATAAAAAATACGGGAAGCTGTACGGCATGAATGAAGATCGTTGGGAATTGGATACTGCAAGTTTCAGAAGACCGGGTGAGCAGGGGAGATTGTTTTGAAGTGTTTCAAAATAGTTTTTATTTTATACTTGTAATTTTGAATGATGGGCACTGAAAGTTTTCGTAAAAGAGAATTGGGATACGGAATATACACAGTTCCGGATATAAGCAGGCTTTTGCAGCTGCCGAAAGCAAAAGTTCGACGATATTTAAACAATTACTGGGATGAAAGATTGGGGAGGAAATTATTTAATGAGACGTATTCCTGGTCTCTTGGAAACAATGTTAAAGCTGTAAATTTTTATACTCTTATTGAACTGTATACTTGCTTTCATCTCCAGGAGTTGGGAGTTTCTCCTAAACAAATTTTAAAATCGAGGTCGGCAATTGCTAAGGATCTTCAAATACCATATCCATTTGCTAGTGCCAAGCTATTGACCGACGGAAAAAAGATATGGTACGAGTTTAAAGATAGTATTGTAAATGCTGATGGGTCTCAACAGAGTGATTTCGTAGAGTTTATTCGGCAATTTGCAAGTAAGATTGATTTCAACTCCCGCAAAATTGCGGAAAAGTTTTGGCCTGCTGGAAAAGAAAGCGAAGTTGTTGTTAATCCCCATAACCAATTTGGTCAACCCGTGCTAGATGGCACAAATGTAAATGCCGAAGTCATTTTTTCGATGTATGAGAGCGGTGATTCAATAGAGTCAATTGGTATTCTTTATGATTTGACTGAGAAGCAGGTTCATGACGCTATATCTTTCTATCAAAGGCCTGCTGCATGATAGAAATCTATTTAGACGAGAATCTATCAGAGTACGTGGCGGACGCCCTAAACTCACTGAACAAAGGATACTTTAAAGACATTTTAGTGTACTCTACTAAAATAAAATTCGGGAAAGGTCAACAGGACGAAATTATTATTCCTGCGATAGGCACTTCTAAAGGCATACTTGTAACGAAAGACTTGAACATTCATAAAACCCGATTTCAGTATCAATTATGCGAGCAGTATGGCATGGGAGTTTTCTTTTTGAAAATGCAGAAAGGATTAGATAAGCATTGGGAAATCGTTAAGCTGCTAATTAATTCTTGGGAAGAAATGCTTGGTATAATTTCCAAAAGCCAAAAGCCATTTGGATATGAAATACCTATTAGAGGTAGAATGAGAAAATTATGAATTAGACGAGTTGTCGGGCGACACTGATTTTTGAAGAAGTCTAATCACACCTTAATATAGATCTTCTTTTTGTCCAACCACCAGCAGATAAACCACATAAATAAGATAACACAGATGGCATAAGCCAGTGAGCCGATTCTTGGATCGCCGGGAATGTGAACAAGGATCCGTTGATAAAGCCAGCTCCATGGAGTGATATAAAGCATTTTTCCTTCATTATCCAAATGATCAGGGATGCGAATAAGAGCAAATGTTCGCGGCAAAAAAGCGCTGAGTGCAAAAACGAACAATGCATTCTTCCCAAAAACATCAAAGAATTTCGTGAGCCAACCCCTCTTATTTTTATATTCGATCAGGTAGATCATCGTAGCGATTGTAATCGTTGCAAGTCCAGAAGTATAAATAGTGAATGAACTTGTCCAGATCTTTTTATTGATGGGAAAGATCTTGTCCCACCAGAAGCCTATAAACAGCATTATCACACCACCGACGAACAACCCACTAAGCATTTGATAGGGCCCAAAACTATTTTCAGCATCACGGGATACGTTCGCCGATGCCTTACTCCTTGTTTGAATGTAATTGCCAACAAGGTATCCGAAGATCACTTCTACAATTGCCGACAAAGTACTCATGATGCCTTCTGGATCAAAAGGCACTCCTTCACCCTTGTACATATGCGGCACGTGAAGAATTTTCTTATCGATGTCAGTGCCGAACCATCCTTGTAAACTATAAGGATCCGCGGGGTTGCCAAAAAAGCAAAGCAGCCAATAAAGAAGAAGCAGAATCAATCCGAAATAGAAAGCTGCCTTAGGTTTCAAATAATAAATAATTATGGAGGCAAAAAAATAGCACAATGCAATTCGTTGCAGCACTCCTAAAATTCTTACGCCATTTTCGGGAGTAGTTGGATCAACCCATTGGCGGAATACAAGATGATCATTGCTCCATGTAAAAAACGGCCACCATTGAAGAAACAAGCCGATCAAAAAAATTAATGCACTCCGCTTCAAGATCTTTCTCCAGAAGGTTGCATCGCCGCCTGCCTTAATCCGTGGCATGACAAAAGACAGTGCATTTCCAACTGCAAAAAGAAAGAAAGGAAATACAATGTCCGTAGGTGTCAGCCCATGCCAGGCAGCATGTTCAAGCGGGGGATAAATATGTTGCCATGAACCCGGGTTATTTACAAGGATCATCAGGCAAACGGTCGCTCCGCGGAAAACATCGAGAGAATAATAACGCGATGACAAATGATTTATTTGTACGAATATAGTAGCTGTGCCAATTACCTGGTGGCCCTGATATCAGAAACCAAAAAATATTGCTCCATGTCATAGCCTTCCACCGCAATGTGCTTGCCCTCATACTTTTCAAAGAAATCATCATAAAAAGGATTGCCGCCTTCACGCCTTAATTTAATATTGCGATCTTTTGTTTGCAGTACAAAACCCTGGTGAGCACTCTTGCTCACTCCTCCTATATCCTTTTTTTTGACTATGCCAGTCAGTGTTGTTTTTTGCGGATCATCTGCGGACATATTCTTTCACCTCCATTACTTTATTATTGACTTCCTGGATCACCAGTAAACGTAAAGTATCAATAACCTCGCCTTTTTTAAGATCGCTGTATACATGATACCGGTAATTCTGATCTAAGGGTATATTCTTTGTCTTTGATCTTTTCCCTTTCTTAAATCCATAGGTCATCTTTTTTTTATCTTTAAACTTATATGTTCTCAATGCCTTTTTAATGTCCGTTTTAAGTGCTCCTCTTACCGGTACGTCTATTTTTACCGGTGCGTCACTGGTGCTATTGATATAAACACTCTTCTCTGACAGCTTTAACCTGCGCTCCTTTCTTTCTTTTGTATCATGCGCATCTTTATTCATGATGCTTTTTACAGGTGTTTTGCCAGGAGTTGTCTTTGGGCTGTCTTCGATAGGTGTGATACTTGGATCACCCAACAATAAAAACTGGATGATCGTTTTCAGGTCCGTCGGGTCCATTTTTACATCTCCTTTTTCAACGAACCGCTGCTGGGCTTCGAGAAAAGCTCTTCCCGTTGAAGCGCCTCCTTTTTGTATGGCGATTAAAAAATACTGTGTTATGTAATCCGCACCACCCTGGCTATCAGAAGGTCCATAGGCCGCCGTAGTGCTGCCAACAAAAGCGATGGCATTATTTTTTAAATATGTATTGGAAATTGGTAAATGAATTTTGTTGGGACGATTTGGATTATACAAAAGGCCCCCGTAACAACATTCAGCCGCAGTCACAGTTCCATACGAAATTTTCTTATCCAGCATATTTGACTCGATGCATACAGGAAAACTGTCTGAATTTTCATTGGGCTGGCCGTAAAACTCAGGAGTGCGCAAACCTCCATGGCAATTGAAAAAATGCATCATGGGACTAAGGTCCGCCTTTGTATATGGACCCTCGGTCGGCGGAGCGAGGTCCAGTTTCTTATTGTCCTGGAAAATATTCTTCAATGAGATCTGTGTCGATTTTCGCCACCATTTCACACTCACCGAAAAGTAATTCTTATATGCCGATGCCTTAAGTGGTTTCCAGTTAATACTATTTTGAATAAGTGCTATGATATAGGTTGGATCATTGATACCTGTAATATCCGGAAGCCTGCCAACCACGCGTCCAGGTGCTATGAAATCTCCTGCATTTCTGCTGAACGGTGCAGCGCATGCATAAGGCACATCACTTGGAATAAACCTGTCATCATCGTCAGGAATGGGAATGCGGAACCGGCAATGCGGAATGATATCGGTAGCACCCAGCAGCATTATATAATCCGGTTTGTAGTAGTTAAACAAACTGTCAATGGCATTCTTGAATTGTTCCGGATCCGTGACATCTTTGACCGCTTTCCCTTTTGCTTTTTTCATCGCGGCGGGAGCATCCACAAAAACCATGAGACTGGTCAAATTTCTTTTTTTATCAGCGGCAATGAGTTGCTTAATGGCTGATTGGATTTTTTTGAATCCTGCGGACCCGTATTTGTTTTGAAGGGCTGAGCGAGTAGTGACGATAATTTTATCAATACTCATAAGCTAAGGTTGAAGGTGAAAAATAAGTCATCCAATTTACCGAAACTTTTATCGAATTAGGTTGCGTCTGAAAGTTTATTGTCCGGCCAGGCGGACACCATTGTGGAGCTCGGAATAAAGAATATTGCTTTGAGACTGTTTTGTTGTTCGGCTAAAATCGGGAGGAATAATTACCAATCGGCACAGTAGGCCATTGGAGGGGCTGTCGAGAAGGATTAACTTGTTCAAAATCCGCTTATTTTATTCGCTTGCCAGTCCCATTCATACAATTATATTTGCATTCAAGCGTTGGTATGCCGACGTTTCCTTAGCATTTTTCTGATCTGTCAGTCAAAAAAACAAATTGTGTGACTGAGATGGCGAAGCCATGCAATAATGAATAACCACATAAATAAGAAATGGTTTGCGATATACACCCGCCCAAGGTGGGAAAAGAAGGTAAACCTTCTTTTGCAGGAAAAGGGGGTAGAGAGCTATTGTCCCTTGAATAAAGTAAGGCGGAAATGGAGCGACCGAGTAAAAACCATCGAAGAGCCGCTCTTTAAGTCTTATGTTTTTGTGAAGGTGAACGATGACGAAAAAACGACGGTTAGGATGACTCCCGGTGTGATGAATTTCGTTTATTGGAATAAGAAACCTGCGATCATAAAAGAAAAAGAGATATTGACGATAAAACGATTCCTTGATGAGTACAACGATGTTCATGTATATCCAATGGAGTTAAAATTAAATGACCGTGTGCGTGTGACGTCAGGATCGTTCATGGATCAGGAAGGCCAGATACTCGGGTTGCGGCATAAAATTGTGAAAGTGGCGATCGATAGCCTGGGGTATATTTTAGTGGCATATATTGAAAGAAGTAAGTTAATTTCGGTTCAATCGAAGTGAATCGAATATTATTTTTGCGAAAGGTTCCCTAACTCTAAAACCGCCTGATGAGATCATTTTGTCTTTTTGGCTCTCTGCTTATTGCTCTTTGTTTTATGTCATGCCATTCGCAAAAGAAGGTTGTATACAATTACATGGAGGATGTAAATGACACTCTTGCAAAAGAGGCGGTGAAAAATTTTGAGCCGATTATTCAAAAGAATGACCTGCTATCGATCCAGATATATAGCAACTCTACCAAACCTGAAATATCTGATGCATTATACAATCCGCCTGCATTGACCGGGGTGCCAGGAAGCGCAAGCGGAAGCAGCGCCGGCAGTAGCAGCACCGGCTATATGGTTGACATGGATGGAAATATCCGGTTCCCTCGTTTGGGTATGATTCATGCAGAAGGGTTAACAAAACGACAATTGGCGGATACGATCGTATCAAAAATCACTGACCTTGAGAATCCAACCGCTGTGATCCGGTTCCTTAATTACAGGGTAACAATTTTAGGCGAAGTGAATCACCAGGGGACATTTATAATACCTTACGAGAAGGTGACGATCTTTGAGGCTCTTGGCCTTGCTGGAGATATCCCTGTCACAGGCAAAAAGGATAAGGTCAGAGTAGTAAGAGAAGTAAATGGAGACAGGGAGATAGGTACAGTAGACCTTACATCCAAAAATATCTTTGAATCTCCTTATTATCACCTGCAACAGAATGACGTAGTTCTGGTCGACGTCAAGAAAAATAAGGTAAAGCAGACCGACCAGGCATTAGTGCTTGGGCGAATAGCTTTCGCGTTGAGTCTGGTAACAACCCTGGCCATTCTTTATAATATTTTCAAATAACGATTAACTGACAAAAGTGCAATTGACAAAGACGATAGAAGAGCAATCGATTGTTGACAGAAGTGAACTTGGAAACTTAAGTGTTAAAGATATCTTCTTTAAATATGTTCGGTTTTTGCCTGTCTTCTTGCTCTCGCTGGCTCTGACTCTTTTTGGCGCCTGGCTCTATTTGCGATATGCAACTCCTATCTATCGTTCATACGGAACATTACGGATCAAAAATGATAAGCAGGCAGGTAACACCGACGATCAAAAACTGGCTCAGCTTGCATTGAATACTGACATTCAGAACATCGATAATGAAATTGAAGTCCTCAAGTCAAAACCCCTCATGGAACGAGTTGTAGATGCCTTGAATCTGCAGGTCAGTTATAATGCGGTTGGGAAAATAAAATCACCCGATATCTATACCCAAGGCCCGTTTTTGCTGCAGATCTTCGAATTGTATGATTCATCAAAGTCATTCGCGTTCGACATAAAATTTTCAACCGATTCAGTTTTTAAGATCGACAACGAAAGAGGAAGCTTTAAGCTCGGTGAATTATTCAGGAATAAATTTGGAGTTTTTCGACTGAATAAAAACGCATACAGCTCGCCCGGAAGAGAATACATGGTATCGTGGCAACCTACCGATCAGGTTACCGCGCAACTTGTTAATGTGATCCAGGTAACGCCTAAAAACGGAACCGACATCGTAACCATTAGCATTGAAACGACGAGTGCCCAAAAATCGGCAGATATCATTAATCAGCTGATGACAGAATACGGTGAAATGACGAAGGAGGATAAAAGCGCGGAAGCGGCCCTCACACTTGTATTTGTAGACAATTCATTAAGAAGCGTTCAGCATGAAATAGACAGCATTCAAAAAGAGAAGACAGACTTTCAAAAGGCTAACAATCTTATTGACCTGGCCACTCAAACACAAACTTATCTCACTAATATGAGTGACGCTGACAAAAGCTTTAAAGATCAGGAAATTTTGATCAATGTAGCGGGGTTAATCGAAAACTATTTAAGGGATAAAGCGAATGATTATAGAACAGTTCCGTCTTCATTAGGCCTCTCGGACCTCACACTCAGCGCGAAAATTGACGAGTATAATAAAGATCAGTTATATAGAATAAGTCTATTGCAATCCCATATTCCCTCCAACAACCCCTTAGTGAAAGAACAAGATCAGCTTATTGAAAAACTACGCATGGATATATTGGAAGCGTTGAAAAATATTAAAACTTCCACCACCGTGTCTTTGGATAATTACAAGCAGAGAGAGAGTTTGGCACAGGGGCTGGTAAAGGCCCTGCCGCCCCAGATAAAAAGACTGAATGAGTTTGAGGCGCAACTGACCAGTAAGATGGGAATTTATCAGTACCTGATGGAGAAAAAATTGGAAACAACTATTTCGCAAGCGTCCACACTTTCCAATTCAAAGGTAATCGAAAAATCATTGCCTGCTTCCGGTCCGATTAAACCTAATCGCCGGTCGGTCCAGTTGCTGGCCATTCTCGCGGGTATCGGTATTCCGGCATTATTCATCTTTATGATGGAGGTAGTTAACGATAAAGTAACTACGAGATTTGATATTGAAAAGATAACTCAAACCCCCGTCCTTGGAGAAGTAGGCCACTCTTTTTCAAAAGAGACATTGGTTGTAAATAAAACCAGTCGTGGAATGGTGGCGGAACAATTCAGGATCATTCGATCCAATCTTCAATATATTTTGAACAAGATTGACAAACCTGTTATCATGGTTACGTCCTCATTTAGCGGGGAGGGCAAATCTTTTGTAACCACTAATATGGGTGCTGTGATGGCGCTAGCAGGTAAGAAGACGATTGTAATAGAATTTGATATCCGAAAACCAAAAATTTTTACAGGGCTTGGACTTTCGAAGTCGCCCGGTGTTACGAATTATATCCTGGGCAAAGCAGACATTAAGGACCTACCAGTATTAGTTCCGGGCTATGATAATTTATTTGTTCTTTCTTGTGGTCCTGTTCCACCTAACCCTTCAGAGTTGTTACTGGAATCAAGAGTAGACGATCTGTTTGATTATTTGAAAGAGAATTATGATGTGATCCTGGTCGATACCGCTCCCGTTGGGATGGTCAGTGATGCCATGACCCTTGGAAAGTACGCGAACTGCACAATGTACATCGTTCGGCAAGGACATACGTATAAAAAGCAGATCGTTTTGATAGATGAGTTTTACAGGGAAGCAAAACTTCCCAAAGTCTCCATCATTATCAATGATGTGAAAGTCAAGCCCGGTTACGGTTATTACGGTTATGGGAGATATGGATACGGGTACGGATATAAATCCAAATACTACGAGGAAGAAACACCAGGGAATTTATTTTCGCGTTTCTTTGGACTGTTTGACCTTAAGAACCGGAAAAATGGCAGATCACGGAATTCCTAAAAATTTGCTTTCTGCATGAGAATTTTGGTAACGGGTGGTGCTGGCTTTATCGGTTCAAATATTGTTGAGACCCTGCTTGCTGATCATAATATTGAACAAGTACGAGTTCTCGATAATCTTGGTACCGGCTCAACAGATAACATCGCGGAGTTTTATGGCTCATCTAAATTTGAATTTATTCAAGCCGATATTCGCGATTACTCTGCGTGTCTCCAAGCTTGCGATGGCATTGACCTTATAACTCACCAGGCAGCACTGGGCTCCGTCCCTCGATCAATTGATGATCCCCTTACAACAAACGAGGTTAACATTACCGGAACATTGAATGTTTTTACAGCGGCTAAGGAGAAAAAGGTAAGAAGGATAGTATACGCCGCCAGTTCTTCTACTTATGGAGATCATCCAGCCCTTCCCAAGATCGAAGATGAGATTGGCAAGCCGCTATCACCATATGCCATCACAAAATATGTGAACGAACTATATGCCGACGTATTCGGTAATTTATATAACATAGAATTTATCGGCCTGCGGTATTTCAATGTATTTGGACCGAAGCAAAATCCAAAAGGTGCATATGCGGCCGTGATTCCATCATTCGTCGAGTCTTTATTGAATGGTCAGGCACCCCTGATCAATGGCGATGGAAAGACAAGCCGCGATTTTACTTATATAGCCAATGTAGTGCAGGCAAATCGTCTTTCGTTATATACTAAAAATGAAAAAGCCGTTAACCAGGTATATAATATAGGATATGGACAACAAACTTCTTTATTGCAACTGGTTCACTATCTCCAAAAAATTAGTGGAGTGAATATTGAACCTATGCACGCGCCAGAAAGATCGGGCGACGTGAAGCACAGCCTTGCAGATATTTCAAAGGCAAGAACTTTACTTGGATACGATCCGGCTGTTTCCGTCGAAGAGGGACTAAGGCAAACATATGAGTGGTATAAATTAAAAAGTGAAATTTTCAAAAATTAAAAGTGTAAGTCAAAGGAGTAGTGTTTAATGTCAAAAACAATTATCATAACCGGGGGCGCTGGTTTTATAGGTTCGCACGTGGTGCGATTGTTTGTAAACAAATATCCAGGGTACAAAATTGTCAACCTCGATGCGTTGACCTACGCAGGGAACCTGGAAAATTTGAGAGATGTAGAGCATTCATCAAATTATTATTTTGAAAAAGCAAATATTTTAAATCAGGAAGAATTAGAAAGAGTTTTTAAGAATTATGATCCCGATGGTGTCATTCATCTTGCAGCCGAATCACACGTCGATCGCTCAATTCTTTCGCCGCTGGATTTTGTGTATACGAATGTGATAGGCACTGTCAATTTGCTGAACACGGCAAAAAAGCAATGGAAAGAGAACTATAAAGGAAAACTTTTTTATCATATTTCTACTGATGAAGTATTTGGCGCGTTAGGCGAAACAGGTTTTTTTACTGAAGAAACCCCATATGCACCAAATTCTCCCTATTCAGCTTCAAAGGCTTCCTCAGATCATTTCGTTCGCGCCTACGGCGAGACATTTCATCTTCCTGTCATTATCACTCACTGCTCAAACAACTATGGACCCAATCATTTCCCTGAAAAATTAATTCCGCTTCTCATCAATAACATCATTCAAAAGAAACCGTTACCCGTATATGGTGACGGGTTATACACAAGAGACTGGCTGTTTGTAAAAGATCATGCCACTGCAATTGATACTGTTTTCCATAAAGGAAAGGTCTTCGACACCTACAATATTGGAGGGTTCAATGAATGGAGAAATATTGACGTTGTAAAATTGTTGTGTCAGCTAATGGATGTAAAACTGGGGCGCCAACCGGGCGAAAGTGAGAAACTAATAACTTTTGTAAAAGACCGACCGGGACATGATAGAAGGTACGCCATTGATGCCACCAAACTCAATAGCGAATTGGGATGGAAACCCAGTGTCAGCTTTGAAGAGGGACTTGCTCAAACCATTGACTGGTATTTACAAAACCAGGAATGGTTGCAGCATGTTACTTCGGGCGAATATCAAAAATATTACCAGGCCCAATATTCAATTTCTCATTCATGAAAGGTATTATTCTTGCAGGCGGATCGGGCACAAGATTGTATCCCATTACGAAGGCAATTTCAAAACAGCTAATGCCGATCTATGACAAGCCAATGATCTATTATCCATTGTCAATTCTGATGATGGCCGGTATCCGGGAAATTCTTATCATCACTACCCCGGAAGACAATTCTCAGTTCAAACGTTTACTGGCTGACGGCACCCAAGTAGGTTGCCGGTTTGAATATGCGACGCAGGAAATCCCCAATGGATTAGCCCAGGCATTTGTAATCGGATCAAAATTTATTGGCAACGACAAAGTTGCTCTTATACTCGGGGACAATATATTTTATGGAAGTGGATTAGGGAGGCAGTTGAAGGAACTTAACAACGTCGATGGAGGTTATGTGTTTGCTTACAAAGTTTCCGATCCGGAGCGTTATGGTGTAGTTGAGTTTGACGACAAAATGAGAGCCATCTCTATCGAAGAGAAACCGAAACAACCAAAATCGGACTATGCAGTACCCGGTTTATATTTTTACGATAATGAAGTAGTGGACATAGCAAGAAAATTAAAGCCTTCTGCAAGGGGCGAATATGAGATCACCGATGTGAACAGGGTCTACCTGGAACAAGGAAAACTTAAGGTTTGTATTCTTGACAGGGGCACAGCCTGGCTGGATACCGGAACATTTGATTCACTAAGTGACGCCAGCGAGTTCGTTAGGGTCATTGAAAAAAGACAGGATACAAAAATTGGTTGCATTGAAGAAGTCGCTTACCGCATGGGGTATATAGATAAGGATCAACTGGTGGAAATTTCATCCCACCTTGATAAAAGTGGTTATGGATCTTATTTGAAAAATATTCTGAAAGAATCATGAGTTATTTTGCTCACCCGACTGCTGTAATTGATGAGGGTTGCGAAATCGGAGAGAGAGTTAAGATCTGGCATTTTAGCCACATCATGGCGGGCTGTACCATCGGCGATGGCTGCAACCTCGGACAAAATGTTGTCGTATCGCCGAAAGTGGTCCTGGGAAAAAATGTTCGTGTGCAAAATAATGTTTCAATTTATGAAGGGGTTATTTGTGAGGATGACGTTTTTCTTGGACCATCCATGGTATTTACAAACGTTATTAACCCAAGAAGTGCAGTAAGTCGCAAGCATGAATATTTAAAGACGTATGTGAGAAGGGGAGCGAGCATTGGTGCAAATGCTACCATTGTTTGCGGCAACGAAATAGGTGAATACGCTTTTATTGGTGCGGGCACTGTAATCACAAAACCTGTTCCTGCTTATGCGCTGGTAGTAGGAAATCCCGGTAAACAAATTGGCTGGATGAGTGAATATGGACACCGGCTGCATTTTGATGAAAAGGGTGCGGCGACATGTCGCGAGACCGAAGAAAAATATATTTTAAAAAACAATGTTGTTAGCAAAATAAAATAACTGATGAAGAATTTTGCCCTTATCGGCGCGGGTGGCTATATCGCTCCCCGACACATGAAAGCTATGAAGGACACCGGCAATAACTTAATTGCGGCCCTAGACAAACATGACTCCGTTGGAATTTTAGATAGTTACTTTCCGGAAGCCGAGTTTTTTGTTGAATTTGAAAGATTCGATCGTCATATAGAAAAATTAAAAAGATTGGGAACTCACACTGACTACGTAACAGTGTGCTCACCCAACTATCTTCATGACGCACACATTCGCTTTGGACTACGGATCGGTGCGAATGTAATATGTGAAAAACCTCTTGTTCTCAATCCATGGAATATAGACGGTTTAGTGGAGATCGAAAAAGAGACGGGTAGGAAAATATCAACTATTCTCCAGCTGCGTTTACATCCGGCAATTATCGCGTTGCGAGAAAAAATTCAGAAAAATTCTTCAGGCAAGAAATACGACATCAACCTTAGGTATATTACTTCGCGTGGGCACTGGTATCATATCAGTTGGAAGGGTGATTCCCAAAAAAGCGGGGGTATCGCTACCAATATTGGTATCCATTTTTTTGATATGTTGATTTGGATATTTGGAGACGTGAAGGTAAATGAGGTGCATCAGCACACACCGGAGACCGCTTCGGGAAAACTTGAGTTAGAAAGAGCTAATGTAAATTGGTTCCTGAGCATTGATGCCAATACTTTACCGGATGATGTGAAGCAAGCTGGGAAGAGAACATTCCGATCACTTACGATCGATAATGAAGCCTTCGAATTCAGCGAGGGATTCACTGAATTGCATACCCGCTCGTATGAGGAGATCTTGAACGGAAATGGGTTTCCCGTTGAAGAGGCAAGGAAGTCAATTGAACTGGTGCACACAATAAGGAATAAAAGATAATATGCACGAACCGGCGATTTAATAACTGAAACGGCTCCCATCAAAGTTGAAGCAATGGTGAAATTTTTATTGCGGATCTTGAACAAGATCTCCCTCCTGGATAAGGTTAACCTTAATGCTACAATTAGGCTTAACGGTAGGAAATTTTCCATTCCTGTTATTGGGAAAATAGGCTTTTCAAATGTGTTTATGACCGAGCCGTGGATGGTAAAGGTTCTCCAGATCATCATCCCTATTACAAACGGCACGTTCGTGGATATAGGAGCAAACATTGGCCAGACGCTTTTAAAATTAAAAAGTGTATCTGACAAGGTTGAGTATGTTGGTTTCGAGCCAAATCCAAATTGCATTTTTTACCTTAACAAGTTGATTGAAAACAACAAATTCAGAGATACTCATCTTATTCCGGTCGGCATATCTACCGATACATACATTGGGCAACTGTTCTTTTATTACGACGATACTGTTGATGCTTCCGCATCGATCCTGGAGGACTTCCGAACTGAAAATAAAATTGAACGGCGGGAGTATATTTCAATTTTTAGCTTCTCTAAGCTGAAGCAAAGCCTCGGCCTTACTAAGATCTCAATTCTCAAAATTGATGTAGAGGGTGCCGAACTGGAAGTACTCAAAAGTTTTGAAGAGGACATTGTTGATTCTCAGCCGGTGATCATGATGGAAATATTACCGGTTTATGGAAATGAAAATCGAACGAGACTTCAGAGACAAACAGAGATCCAGAACCTATTTAGAAAATGGGGGTATTATTTACACAGAGTGATAAAACAACACGATGTGTTGATAGAAATTCCGCAAATTGATGAAATTGGAATCCACTCAGATTTAAACAGTTGCGATTACATTGCGATCCCGGGTTCAAGACTTAGCCAGTTCAGGGCCTCTTATTTGCAGAACGTACAAGTTAGCCGATAGATCCCGCGAAAAATTTCCAAAACTTATTAAGCTAAAAACAAGCGCATGGATTTAATGCTTAACTTTCCGGATAGAAAAAACTCAGTTTTGATATGAAATTTCTTTACCCGGTAGACTCGAAGATCTCTTACGAAAGGCGCAAGAAAAGACTAAGGCAAGAACCCAAGCTTATTTGGCTCACTGGATTATCAGGATCCGGGAAATCTACTTTAGCAACGGGCCTTGAATATTATTTATTTGAATCGGGATTTAAAGTCTATCTGTTGGACGGTGACAATATCCGGAAAGGAATTAACAAGGACCTCGGGTTTTCATTGGCTGACAGAACAGAAAATATCAGGAGAATTGCAGAGGTATCCAGGTTAATGCTGGATGCTGGTTTGATTATTATTTCGGCTTTTATTTCTCCATTTCATGCTGACCGCGAGATGGTAAGAGAGATCGTTGGAGAAGATCGTTTTACGGAGATATTTGTAAGCTGTCCCCTGGAGGTCTGCGAAAAACGCGATACTAAAGGTTTATATAAAAAAGCACGGCAAGGTTTTATCCGGGATTTCACCGGCATCGATTCACCTTATGAAGTTCCCGAAAACCCCGATCTCGTTATTCACACGCATAAGGAAAGCGTTGAGGAATCACTCTCCAAAATAATAAACCATATAGAATCGAGGCTGCTGGTAGCCACTTTGTGAGCCTTACCTGTCAGTTGCTACAACGCTGCTTCCTCTTTGACATTCCTATACCATAGAGTAAGATGGAAAATTCAAGATTTTTGTTCATTGCGAAGGAGGCGGCACTTGAAGCCGGTACCGCTATTATGCAGGTATATGGATCAACGGATTTTGCTGTGGAGTACAAAACAGATCGATCTCCTTTGACAATTGCAGACACCTCAGCCCATGAGATCATCAAAAACAAATTACTGGTAACGGGCATTCCAATTCTTTCAGAAGAAGGCAAATTGATCCCGTTTACCGAACGTCGATACTGGAGTAATTTCTGGATGGTCGATCCACTCGATGGAACAAAAGAGTTTATAAATCGAAATAAGGAATTTACCGTAAATATCGCCCTAATCAAAAATGACAAACCGCTATTTGGCGTAGTATATGCCCCGGCTTTGGAACTATTATACTGGAATGAACCCGGTGGTGCAGCATGGAGACAAAATAATGGACCGGCGGCTCAGATCCATACACATCGTAATGAGCGGGTGCAAAGTATTGTGGCAAGCAAATCACACTTATCTAAGGAAACCGAGGAATACATCGAGCAGTATCCACAGGCCGAATTGCGAACGATCGGAAGCTCGCTGAAATTTATGTTGATAGCGGAGGGCAAGGCGGATTGTTATCCGCGCTTTGGTCCCACAATGGAATGGGATACGGCCGCTGCACATGCCATTGTGGAGGCAGCTGGTGGCAAGGTTACACAACACGATAGCGACGAACCTTTATATTATAATAAAGAAACTCTCCTGAATCCCTGGTTCATTGTGACAGCATGAGTGATCTGAAAAAATCGGCTATATCGGGAGTGTTCTGGGTAATGACTGAGCGAGTCACAATTCAGTTCGTCAATTTTTTTGTTTCGATAATACTCGCCAGGCTTTTATTGCCAAAGGATTTTGGAATCGTGGGCATTGTGGTGGTTTTTACTTCGATAGCCCAGGTCATTATTGACGGCGGCTTAGCCAATTCCCTGATCCGAACAAAGAATCCTCAACCTGTGGATTATTCGGTAGTCTTCCTCAACAATTTTGTTGTAAGTGTTTTTGCATACGCTATTTTATTTTTTTTAGCTCCCACCATTTCTCGTTATTTCAATCTTCCCCAACTTTCATCTCTTGTCCGGGTTCTCTCCTTAGTTCTCATCATACGGGCTGTTTCGAGCATACAAATTACCAAACTGACAGTCGACATGAATTTTAAAAAGCATTTCACCATTCAGTTGCCATCGGTTTTGGCAGGTGGGATTGTAGGGGTTATTATGGCGTACAGGGGTTATGGTGTTTGGAGCCTGGCCGGTTCGCAATTAGTAGGAGCATTTTTTTTGTCGACGCAGTTGTGGATACGCTCCAACTGGAAACCCAAGCTCATTTTCGACAAACAAGTTTTTAAAAAACATTTCCTGTACGGTAGCAACCTGATGGGAGCTCAAATGATAAAAACGCTATTTGAAAATATCTTCAACTTTGTGGTGGCAAAAGTGTATACACCCGTTGAGTTGGGATTTTATTCCAGGGCCAATGCATTAAAGCAGATCCCGGTCGAGACTTTTTCAGTGGCTCTTTCAAAAGTTACTTTTCCTTTATTTTCAAAACTGCAGGATGATGTAAGCAGATTGCGTTCGGCATACAGTAAAATAACCCAGCAGGTGAATTATGTGACCGCCCCGGTATTTATTTTTCTGATTGCTCTGGCCGAACCATTGTTTCGTTTCCTGTTTACCGAGAAATGGCTGCCAGCCGTGCCTTATTTTCGATTGCTTTGTATCGCGGGGATGATCGCGCCATATAATTATTATAACGTTAATATTCTGAATGCACGGGGAAAGGCGACCCTCCTGTTCCGGCTTGAATTTATTAAGCGGGTGGTCCTGGGGTGTGGAATATTTATTGTTTACAGGTATGGGATGTTTGCTTTAATTTATTTGCAGACAAGTTATCTTTTCTTTGCGTTTTTGTTGAACGCCATATTTGCCGGCAAAGAATTACAACTTAGTTTATGGCAACAGGTAAAACCGATGATCCCCATTTTATTGTGTGCGTTGTTCTCGGGTTGTGTCGTTTGGCTGTTAGACAGTTTACACTTCATTGGTTCGGATTTTTTTCGCCTTTTGGTTTATGGAAGCCTTTTCCTTTTTTTGTTTATTACCATAAGCCTCGCTTTTAAAATAGAAGCAGCAAAAGAATCTATAAAACTAATTATCGCCGCGATAAAAAAAGTCAGGCACAAATGGGGATTGCAATTCAGTGTTTAAATGAGATTGAATAGAAGACCGCAAGTTCTGCATCCAAAACTCTGACATCGATCCTTGCAGTCTGTAAAGCATATTTTTGCCGGATAAGAAAATAATACATAGATGCTCTCAATTCAACAGCTAAAGGACAAAATTCGGCAATACAAATTTGAAAGGCTTAGCCGACAACTCAATTTTGATCCAAACGAGGTTATTATTCTTTCGTCTGACCCAAGAGGGGGCAGTACCTGGTTTGCACAACTGATCAATGCCATACCTCATTCAGCGGTTGTAAATGAGCCGCTGAATCTTGGTCAATCTCCCATGGCCGTAAAACTAAAAATGTCATGGCGACAGTACATACCACCCGTTGCGCAATGGCCTGAGGCTAAACTCATGTTTGACAAAATTTTTTCAGGCAAATATTTGAACAATGGCACAACGAACTATTCAACACTAGATGATTTCAAAAACGCCAAACAATTAATTGTAAAATTCTGCAGAGCGCACAATTTACTATACTGGTTGATCAACCAGTATGATTTTAAAAAGAAACCCGTGCATATGTTCAGGCATCCCCTGGCGGTTGTAGCCTCCCAGATGCAACATCCCCAATGGAAACGGGACAAGATGATCGAGTTCTCGTTTCTTAATGCACCATTCAGCGAGTATTATGAAGAAGAGAAAGACTACCTGCTTTCGTTGGAAACACAGGAGGAAGGCATGGTCGCAACCTGGTGTCTTTCCAACTTGCCCCTGTTAAAGAACCCCTCTCCCTCTATTCAGTTCATTAAATACGAGGAGATGTTGATAAAACCGGAAGAGATTCTGACAAATATATTTTCACAATGGAATATGCCCGTACCTGCAGAAACTTTCAACCTGATTAGGAAAAAAAGTAAATCGACTCTCGAAGGTAGTAATGTAGAAGTTCCAGAAAAACAATTGTTGGCCTGGAAAAATAAATTTACTGATGTTCAGCTGCACAAGCTCAGAGCCGTGCTGGATCATTATGACGTGGGTGCCTACTACGAGTACTGATAACCTACACAAAAATTGCCAGTAATTTTCGCTGATCTTTCTTAAATGAGTGTAAAGGAAAATAAGAATTACGTTTTTATCCTTGGACCACACAAATCTGGTTCGTCTCTATTAAGGAACTTACTTGATGGTCACCCTGATTTGTTCGCAATACCCATCGAAACACATTATTTTTCTATTAGCCGGCGATTTTGGGTTAACTATTTTTTATGGGCCGAAAGACCTCGCGTCAAGAAGTCCGATCCTCGGAGTTTTATTGATCATATTCGTAGTTACTTAGACACGTCTGTTAAGTACAGGGATATTGAAAGAGTCGATTTTATCCGGGCAGAAAAGTTCAATAACTATTTGATAGAACATTGGGAGGATGCGACCGGCACAAAGGAGGAAATAGTGAACTATTTTGATGCTCTTTACTACTCAATTCATTCCCGGCCGATGGATAAGAATTTGATCGTCACTGAAAAAAGTGTCTCTAATGCTGAGAATGCGGTCCGGCTCCAAAAACTATTTCCAAATGCAAAATTCATCCATCTCATCCGAAATCCTTACGATAACTTGTTAAGCTTTAGAAATTACAAGCGCAAACAAAACAACAGGTTCCCTTCGTTGCGGGACCTGGTCGAGTCATTAAAGGTTAACTATTATTATTTATATAAAAACCAGGAGTTGATAGACAATTATTTCGTGCTGAAATATGAAGACCTGGTGACTGATACAGAAAGCCAGATGCGGACAGTTTCCAAATTCCTGGAAATACCATTCAACGACACCTTGCTTTTACCCACGACAAATGGAATGCCCTGGGAAGGAAATAGTTCCCAGGACAAGAAATTCACAGGCATTTCGAAAGAGAGGATCGGTCATATTGATAAACAAATAACAAAAGTGGAAGTAGAGATCATCAATAGGCTGTTTGAATTTATCTTAAATGATTATGGATATCAGCATATACAAAAAAAGAGTTCTTTTTTTGCCTTTGGGAAAAATGAAAAACTCAAAACTTACGTTTATAACAGGCTTTACTATTATTTCAGTTAAAATCGATACAATTTGAAAGTCATCATCTTTGCCGGAGGACTTGGTTCCAGGATATCCGAGGAGTCTCACCTTAAGCCAAAGCCAATGATAGAAATAGGTGGCAAACCTATCCTTTGGCATATTATGAAGATTTACCAGTCTTACGGTTTCAATGAGTTCATCATTTGCCTGGGTTATAGAGGCTATATCATCAAGGAATATTTTGCTAATTATTTTTTGCATAATGCAGATGTGACCATCGACCTCGCTTCCAATGAAATGAAAATACACCGGTCCATAGCAGAAAGCATTAAGGTTACTTTGGTAGAAACAGGAGTCAATACGATGACAGCCGGCCGACTAAAGAGAGTGCAGTCATATGTAGAAGGAGAAACATTTATGCTCACCTATGGTGATGGCTTGTGTGATGTTAATATAAAAGCGTTATTAAAATTTCACAAGGACCACGGCAAAATTGCTACTGTTACCACCATTCAACCGGCAGGAAAATTCGGAGTACTTCAGATAACTGACGACAGCATGGTTGATCTTTTTACAGAAAAACCAAAGGGAGACGGGAACTGGATCAATGGAGGGTTTTTTGTGCTAGAGCCGAAAGTTTTTGATTATCTCGAAGGCAACATGGATGAGGTAATGTGGGAGCAATTCCCACTGACAAGGCTGGCTTCTGATAAGCAACTGGTAGCATTTAAACACTTTGGTTTTTGGAAAGCAATGGATATTTTGAGAGATAAAGTTGAATTGGAAAAAATGTGGGAAGAAAATCCCCTGTGGAAAAACTGGTAACCATGAGCAATAACGCGATCAGCTATAATGGGATCAATCACGCGAAAGATCAGCGACAAAGATTGAAACCACCGCTTTGGCATTCCCGTTACAGGCACCTCAAAGAACTAAGAAAGAACGTTGAACAAATCGCGAAAGAATATCTGGCCACCGGCGATAAAAAGAAAATGGCCGACATGGGATGTGGTGAGATGCCTTATTTGCCAATCATAGAAGATCATTTGAAGGTACTTTATGCGGTCGATCTGCCCGGAAATCCGAAAGCTACGCATTTTGTAGACCTTGAAACTAATCGTACCAATATAAATGATGAGGAAGTAGATCTTGTCTGGTCTGTAATGGTACTGGAACATGTAGGTGACCCTCATCAATATTTAAAGGAGTGCAGGCGTATTCTGAAACCCGGTGCCAAGATCATTTTATGCACCCACGGCCATTGGAAATTTCATCCCGATCCAATTGATTACTGGAGGTGGACAAGTCAGGGCTTGAAAGTGGAAGTTCAAAAAGCAGGCTTCACTGTAAAAGAATTTTGGGGTATGATGGGTCTGTTGTCTATGTCAATGCAAATTTTTCAGGATGCAGTATTGCTCCATTTTCCCCTTGCACGTTATTGGGGAAAGCCTTTCGCATTTATCATGCAACGCTTTGTCTCGTTGGCGGTTTGGTTTGAGAATCTCTCAAAAACTACAAAGGCATATAAGAATGAAGATGCATGTGTGTTCTTCGTAGTGGCTGAAAAATAATTTATCGATGGACGTTAATCTAAAGGGTAAGAATGTTCTTATTACAGGACATACTGGTTTTAAAGGTATTTGGCTTTCGTTATTATTAAGGGAGATGGGCGCCATTGTTTCGGGATACTCACTGGAGCCAAAGCAAAATCCAATCTACGAAGCATCGCATCGATCGTTGTTTGCTCATTCGTGGTATGAAGACATCCGGGAAAGAGATAAAATAAAAAAAGCTGTTTTGGAATCTCAGCCGGATGTTATTTTTCATTTGGCTGCGCAACCATTGGTCCTTGATAGTTATAATGACCCTGTCTATACTTTTGATGTAAATGTAATGGGAACCGCCAACCTGCTTGAAGCGATGAGAGGGTACTCAAAAAAATGCGCGATAGTGATTATTACAACCGACAAAGTTTATGATAACAGGGAATGGGATTATCCCTACCGTGAGAATGATCGATTAGGCGGCCATGATCCTTACAGCACAAGTAAAGCCTGCGCCGAACTTGTCATTCAATCCTTTCGGAAATCCTTTTTTGCTCCTCAAAAAATAAAAGAACATAAAATTGCTTTAGCCTCGGCCCGCGCAGGTAACGTGATAGGTGGAGGCGATTGGTCTGCCAACAGAATTGTTCCCGATATCATCAGGGCGTTTCATGAAAATAATATTCTGTTGATTCGGAATCCTGAAGCAGTACGTCCCTGGCAACATGTCCTGGATGCATTGAGTGGTTATTTGATACTGGCCGGTAAATTAGTTGAAGATCCTGAAGATCCCTATTGGCATGACGCATGGAATTTTGGCCCTTCAAGTGAAGATAATATTGCTGTGAAAGAGATAGTAAGTTGGGCAGCCGAATACTGGGGTAATGGAAAATATGAATTTGCAAATTCGACCAAAGAGTTTCATGAAGCCAGTCAATTGCGATTAGATTGTTCAAAAGCGACACAGCATCTTGGTTGGAAACCTGTTTGGCAAGCGAGGCAAGCATTGTCAAAGACTCTTGAGTGGTATAAGAAAAATTTATGTAACCAGGAAGATCCTGGGGCCATCGCGTTAGAGCAAATTCGTTCATATTTATCAGTCGCCAATAGTTTATGAATGTTGTCCTTATAGGAGCCGGCGGTTTTTTGGGACAAAGTTTATTAAAGTCTTTCCTGGCGACAAAGGATCTTGAACTTACGGTACTTTCATCTTCATTAAAATCACGATCAGATTTTAAAGTAAATTATTATCACTGGCCAGAGACTTCTTTAAGTGATGATGGTTACAAGGATTTATTTTGCAAAGCCGATAGTATCATCTATGCAGCGGGAGCGGGAATTCAGCCAGGTAGTGAATCGGATGAGAAATCGATCTACGCACTTAATCTTTATGAGCCTGCAAATCTTGCAGAGTCATTAAATTGTTCCCGCTACAGTGGACAGTTTATAACTTTCGGTTCTTATTTTGAATCCGGGATCAATCAATCAAACCAACCTTTGGATGAAAAAGATTTTTTAGAACAAGATCGTCCTCTGCCGAATGGCTATTGCCGCGCAAAAAAGAAATTGACAATGCTCCATAATATTTATGAACATACAACAAAACAATTTAAGTGGTTGCATCTTGTTCTGACCAATATCTATGGACCAGGTGAAAACAAAAACAGGCTTATACCCTATATCATTTCAGAGTCACAACTGGGAAAGCCGCTCCATTTTACCGAAGGCAGACAGCTGAGACAATATACTTTTATTGATGATATTGTAAACGTGACACGATCATTACTCGGAAAGGCCTCGGGAATTTATCATGTTACCAATAGAGAAACCGTGAGCGTTAGGGAGGTTATTCTTGAGACGGTGAAGCAGGTTGAAAAAAATTTTAAAATTAAACCATCCCTGTACTTCGACCTGCCAGCGAGAAGAGATACTGAAATGGAATACCTGACGGTCAACCCGGAAAAACTATTGAGGGAGTGGAAACTCGGTTGTCATACAAATTATCAGCAGGGAATAAGTTCTTATTTCGATAAATGAAGATTCTAAAGGAAATAGGTGCCGGTGTGCTGCTCTTAGAAATGCCTTTTTCTAATGATGAGCGCGGCAGTTTTATCAAACTTGCCGATTCTCATTTCAATGAAATCCGCCCTTATGAGCAACGACAACTTAATTATGTTGTCAACAAAAAAAAATTCACTTGCCGCGGATTACATTATCAACCCGGCGAATTTGCTGAATCAAAAATATTCAGAGTTTTGCAGGGTTCCATTCAACTTGTTTTATTTAATGTCGATCGGAGTAGCAATTTTCATAAATTAACTTACTCCCAGGTAATTGACCGCCCGGAACTTGCTGTTTGGGTGCCACGGAGCTTCGCAACGGGATACTGTACGTTAAATGATTCCACCGCTGTATTGTATAGTTCGGACAATGATTATCATCCTGGGGCGGAGGCAGGTTTACGATGGAATGATCCTTGTCTAAAGATTGAAGGCTTATCGGCTGACAGGCTGTTTATTTCCGAAAAAGATATGAAGTGGCCAGATTTTGAGTAACATGAAATTTCAAATATTAATACCGACTTACAACAGAAGGGATGATTTAAAAACCAACTTGGAGTTTTTAAGAAACCAGTTGATCATGTATAAGTTGACAGATCAGTTTGGGATCATTGTATCGGACAATGGGTCCAACGATGAAACAGCCGCTATGGTGGAACAATTCGCTCAACGATGGAAAGATGAGATTCGGTTATCAATATTGAAAAATGAAACCAATTTAGGACTTGAACAGAACACTGTGAATCTTCTTCAGTTTTCAGACGCAGAATATATCGTTTGGTTGGGTGACGACGATCTGCTGGCGGACGGGTATTTGAACTTCGTGAGCGAGAAATTTGCTGATAGGAAAGCCGGCTGGATGATCCCGGGTCTTGTCGGTGTTGCCAGGGGAGGAAAAAAAACGGACGGCCGCCCGGCTGATTTTGACCACAAAATATTTCAACCCGGGTATGAAACCTTGTTAAGGCTGTCACATTTTGGGCATCAAATGAGCGGACTGGTTGTAAAAAGGGAAAACCTGGCAAAGGTTTATCTTGCAAGGCCGGAATGGCGCAATCCATATTTATTTATTTTTTTCCTTTCTTATAACCAGCTTTTATATTCTGGCGTTTATGCTCCGTCCTATAAAGCCATAATAAACAATTACAATCAGAAAGACTGGAGTTACAACGAAATTGGATTACTGGATGAAGTTTTCAAATCATACTATTATCTTAAAGAAAGCCTCGGCCGGAAAAAACTGAACCACCTTTTGTTGAAGTTTGTACTGATGCATTCTTATAGAATTAATTTCAGAAAAGGCTATGGTTTTGTTTTAAAGCAATGGAATAGTATATCCAAAAATGCTATCGGAACAGAAGGTTTTAAAACCCCTTTGCTAAGGCTTCTCACAAAGGAATATCTTATCAGGAAACTGCGATGAAAGTACCCCGTCCAATCAAATTTGAAAGAAAAAATTTCCTGGTTATTTCCCCCGAACCATGGACACATGTTTTTGTGAGCAAGCATCATTACGCTATTGAACTGGCAAAAAGAGGAAATAGCGTATTTTTTTTGAATCCTCCTTCTTCTGAGGGGAAAGCCAGCATCACTCCTTCGCAATACGATAACGTTTTTGTTGTAGATTATTCTGTCAATGTGAGAGGACAACGTTTTTTGCCGGGCTTTTTAAGGAGATCGATCGACCGGAAAGTTTATAATTCTATCCAACAGGAGGCCGGGGTAAAGTTCAATGTGATCTGGAATTTTGAGAATTCCCGTTTTTACGATCTGCGCTTTGCGCCCCGCGATGTAACGAAGATCTATCACCAGGTGGATTTAAATCAAAATTTTCATCCTCAACTTGCGGCAAGGACCGCGGACATTTGTTTTTGTACCACTGACCTGATCCTATCGGATCTTAAACGAGAGAACGCACGTTCTTATAAGATCCATCATGGTGTATCGCAAAACGCTTTTATCGAAAAGCCCCGGTCAACCGAAGACGTCGTTGAGAATGCAAAAACCATCACAGCTTTGTACGTCGGGAGCCTGGATATGCCTTATATAGATCTTGATGTAGCAGAAAACATCGTCAAGATGTTTCCATCTGTAGACTTTTTTTTTGTCGGCCCTTATCAAGAAGAAGGCGATTTTTTTCAAAGAATGCAACAACATAGTAACTGTTTTTTTAAAGGCAGGGTCAAAAGCGAAGAATTAAAAGATTATACAATACAAAGCGACATATTGCTGGTCTTTTATAAAGAGAGATATCATAAGGACCAGGCAAACCCCCACAAGCTTATGGAGTATCTTGCAAGCGGCAAGGTTGTTGTCGCAACTTATACGGGTGAATACGAAGACACGGATGGACTCTTAATTATGTCAAGAAAAAATGAAGATCTCCCGGGGCTTTTTCAATATGCAATAGACCATTTGCAAGAACTTAATTCCTGCGAACAAAGACAAAAGAGAGTTAATTACGCAAGAGAGCATACGTATGACAAACAATTAGACAAGATCGAAAACTTTATTGATCAGCTACTCGGTTAATTTACCGATGGATTATGCCTAATGTATTATTTGTATCTATTGCCTTTCCTCCAAAATCTGATGCAGAATGCCTGCAAACCGCAAAGTACTTTCATTTTTTACAACAAGATAAGAATCTCAAGATCGAAGTAGTGACGTCGGCGATCCCCACCTTATATATGAAGTACGATGAAAAACTTGACTCTTATGCAGAAGGGTACACAAACCAGGTGGCTGTACCATTGAAAGAAAATCGATGGATAAATTTATTGCGGAACCGGTTTAAGTTGGAAGAAACCGTCTTCCCGGATGTAAAACAATCCTTTCACCGGCAATCAAAAGAAGCAATCAAAAAAATAAAACAAAAACCTGATGTCATTTACAGTCGTTCCTATCCTCTTAGCTCGACGATCATGGCATATAAACTTCAGCAACATTTCAAGGTACCCTGGATCATGCATCTAAGTGACCCGTGGGCTGATTCACCATTACATAACTGGTCTTCGGGGTATAACAATCGTCAAAAAGAATGGGAGCTGAAAACCATGGAGGCAGCTCAGTATGTTTGCCTGACCTCTCTTTCTACAATTGATTTTTACCGGGATAAATATCCACACCTCAAGGATAAATTTCTGTTCTATCCAAATGTCTATGAATTGAAAGAAACAAAGGAAGAATTCTCTCATTTGGATAAATTTTTCCCGGAAAAAAAACTCGCCGTTGTTTTTACGGGCGCCATGGCAGCAGACAGAAGTCCCTCTTTTTTTCTGGAGCCCTTGCGGCAATTAACTATGGAGCAACCTGGTCTTAGTGATAAGATCACGGTCGTATTTGCAGGTGAAGCTGATTTTAGAAATAGATCTGTGTTTGAAAAATATGCAATGCCTTCGTTACATTATTTAGGTAAACTACCTTTCTCAGAGGCATTGTACCTGCAACGACGATCGGACATGTTGTTAGTGATCGACAACCCGATTGAAAACCCGCAACAGGCTATGTACTTTCCATCAAAGTTGCTGGATTATATGGTTACTCAAAAACGCATAATGGCTATCACCACAAGAGGAAGCGCGACCGATGTAGTCATGAAGGATCTAAAAGGAGATGTCCTGGAGCATAAAGATGTAACCGAAATAAAGGACGCTATTAAAAAAGCTATCTGCAAATTTGGCGATGGTGATAGTGATTACTTTCTGAATCCGTCTATTCCTCAGAAATATGAGGCAAAATATAATAGTGACCGGTTAGCTCAACTGATAAAAGATGTCGTCAACACCTAAGAAATTCGCAATTGTTCTTGGCACACGTCCTGAAGCCATTAAATTGATCCCGGTTTATTTAGAATTGAAGAAAAGAGGATCGACCGTGGACTTAGTTTCTACAGGGCAGCACAGATCTATGCTTGATCAGATCTTTCAATTTTTTGGGATCACACCTGATGTTTCACTGGAAGTGATGGTGCATGATCAAACTTTGTCGGGACTAACCGCCCGGCTAACAAATTCTTTACAGGAATGCTTTGAAGCTGGAAAGTATGATGTAGTTATTGTGCAGGGAGACACGACGACGGCAATGGTCGCCTCATTAGTGGCGTATTACAATCATCTTGTTGTTGCTCACGTTGAAGCCGGATTGAGAACTTATAACAAATATTCGCCCTTCCCGGAAGAGATCAATCGCCAGGTCATTAGTCGGATTGCCGATCGTCATTTTGCTCCCACAAAATTTGCTGGGGAAATTTTGAACAAAGAGCAAACAAAAGGGGTGCATGTGGTAGGAAACACCGTGATCGATAGCCTGCTGTTTTGTCTCGACAAGGTTACAGAACAGGAGAACTGTTATAAAGAAAAATTTCCGCTCCTGGCGAAGTATGAGAAGTTGGTTTTGATAACGGGACACAGGCGAGAAAGTTTTGGGAAAGGCTTTGATGAAATTTGCAGGGCCATTAAAGTACTTTCTCAACAATATCCTCGAATTTTGTTTTACTATCCTGTGCACTTGAACCCAAATGTGAAAAATAAGGTGCATAATATATTAGCCAACATACCTAATGTTTATCTCGGGGAACCTTTGCCTTATGATGAATTAGTGTATTTAATGAGTCGCTCCTTTATTATCTTGACAGATTCAGGAGGCATACAGGAAGAAGCTCCCTCTCTTAATGTTCCGGTTTTGGTAATGCGCGAAACCACAGAACGGCCAGAAGGGGTTGAAGCGGGCTGTTCTAAACTGGTGGGAACAAACATGCAGAAGATCGTAGAATCCTTTGAAGAGTTAATGAATGTGCCCGAAAAATATGAACAGATGGCAAGGGCCATGAATCCTTACGGGGATGGAAGATCCGCTCAAAGAATTACAGATATCCTGCTTTTAGAAATTCAATAACAAATAGCTGGTTGAAATCTATTTTAATCTTTGCTTATTACAGTTTCAAAGACCCCGTTTTCCAAAGTGCTGTCCTTCCGTATTTTTTAAACTTTCCCAACAAAGATCGATACCGTTTTATCCTTCTCACTTTTGAACACGAAAAGTTTACAATTGCTCCAGCCGAAAAAGAATTAATTACCCGGAACTTAACCGCGAATAATATTGAGTGGGTCCAGGGCAAATGGCATTCAGGAGGGTTTAAGTTGGTTAAAAAAGCTTATGACCTGGTGGCGGGTGTCTTTAAAACAATAAGGTTAGTCCAAAAATACCAGGTAAGCTGTGTCTATTCAGAAGGTTTCCCGGGCGCTGTGATTGGGCATTATGTCTCACGTTTTACCGGGAAGCCACACATTGTACACACCTTTGAGCCCCATACAGACTACATGATAGAAAGTGGTGTATGGAAGAAAACAAGCTGGGAAGCCATCTTGTTAAAAAAATTTGAAAAACGGGTCGCAAAAAAGGCAACAGTTTTAATGACTGCCACGCAGGCGATGATCGATGAATGGCAAAAAAAGACGAAAGCTCAATTTTATCGTGTTCCATCTTGCGTAGACATAAAGCATTTTCAATTTAACCAGGATGACCGTAATGCTGTTAGAAAGAAATATAATATCAGGGAAAATGAAGTGGTTATAGTTTACCTCGGCAAATTTGGCGGAATGTATGTAGAACAGGAATTGTTTGACTTTTTACAGCAAATAAACTTTTTGCAAAAAAGCACATCTTATATTTTCCGGTTTATGATATTGACGCCGGATAAAAAAGAAAGGATCAAAAATTTTATAGATAAAAGTGGAATTGAGATGAAGCAGTTTATTATAGACAGTTTAACACGCAGCGAGGTGCCTTCTTATTTATCAGCTGGAGACATCGCATTTAGCGGAGTCAGGCAAAATCCTTCTAAAAGATATTGCTCACCGATAAAGCATGGTGAGTATTGGGCATGTGGATTGCCTGTTATTGTGCCCGATGGTATTTCAGATGATTACTTGCTTGTGGAAAAATATAATATTGGATGGCGCATGCCTATGTTGAATAAAGAAGGATATATAGAAACTATGAAAAAAGTTTTTGCTGAATGGTGCTGGGAAAAACAGCCAGAGTACAGGCAAAGAGCACGGGAATTTGTCATCCGTGACCGGAACGTTGAAGAATACCAGGCACTCTATGCTAAGATATTTTCCGAAATTTGAACAGGGAGGAAATCGAAATGAAAACATCGACGATTTTTAGGACGCCAGCTACAACCTACACACTTTTTATTCCATTTGGAAAATACTTGTCGCTGGCTTTGCTGGTAATTGTCGCATCGACCAGTTTAAGGTCCCAAAGTATAATGATCGCATATGACAACAATGATACTCTCCTGAAACCGTTCACACGGGAACTTGGACATTTTCTTGAACAAGCAACTAAAAGATCTGTTAGCTATTCGGATCATAACTCGTCCGGTGATGGCAATATTAATTTGGTACTTAAAGCAGGTTCACAAAACTCTTTAAAAAAAGAAGGCTTTATTATAAAGGGAAATGGAAAGAGTCTTGAAATTTCTGCCAATCATTTTAATGGCCTGAGAAATGGAATTTATTATTATTTGAATTCATTAGGGTTTCGTTTTTATCTGCCGGGCGAAGTGTGGACACATCTCCCTGAGATCAGTTCTCCATTTCTTAAGATCGATACCACCATCTACCCGTCATTTGCCAACAGGGCTATATTTCCAACCGGAGGATTCAGAAAAAACCTTGCAGTTGATCCCGATGACCGGTTTCAAAAGGATTGGAATCACTGGTTAGCACAAAACCTCTATTCATCGGAAGAGAGGATCGAGGGGCATATGGGTGAAGCCTTCAACGTAAAATACAAAAAACAACTGCTGGCTGATACATCGCTTTTGGCGCTAGTCAAAGGTCGCAGGCAGTGGAGTGCCGGAGCCAAATGGTGCATTAGTAATCCCAACTTTGTCGAACTCTTTGTCAAAGACCGGGTAGATGCATTTCAAAAGATGAAGGATCGTGTTCCCGATAGAAATTTAGTGAGCGTAGATCCGGCGGATGGCTATGGTGATTGTGAATGCGAAAATTGTAGAAAAATGGGTACGGTCAGCGACAGGGATTTTTATCTTGCTGATAAGGCAGCCGAGGCAATTGAGCAAAAATGGCCCGGCGGTGGTGTTAGTTTGCTTGCATACAATACTCATGCTGCCGTGCCGCAAAATCGTCCGCGATCTAACGTTTACATTGTAGTAACTCCGTACAGGTTTCAAAACGTGACCGAACCTTCTGTACTATTAAATAAATGGAAAGAAAAATCAGACAACATTGGTGTGTACGATTATTGGGGCCCGTCTGATGCATCGTATGACCTGCCGGTGTTTAATTACCTCCGACAGCTACCCGGAAAATATAAACTATGGAATGATCTAAAGTTAAAGGGATTTTTACTTGAGACTGGTTATAGTAAATTCAACAACGCGTTGACATTTTATTTTTTTTCCAGGATGCTGTGGTTTCATGAAACAGATGTTTTGGCAATGCTCAAAAAATTTTGTGATGACAACTTTGGAAAAGCGGCTCCTGTAATGTTCTCCATGCTTAAACGATGGGGAACAAGTTTCAAGACGAAGTTTGAACTGCCGGTTTCGTTTGACGAACTGAAAAAAGCATACAGTTTAGAAGGCGATCCTGCCGTGCAAAGGAGGCTTGACGAAATAAAAGCGGTTTTAACATACGCTGCTTTTCAAAGCGATGCTCTTGATAATTTAGGGAAACCCGGTGGCACCGACAAGGTGGAAAATATGTTCAGATATATCTGGTCTGTGCACAATTACAAGATCATCAATACAGGAGATATCCAGGGATTGATGAGACCAAAAGTGGCGGGCAAAAAAGATGTTGACAACAGATGGACGTTGCAGGATGCGCCAAAAAATAAACAGTTCTGGAATGAGGTCGTCCAATACAAGGTGCCCGATCCGCTTCCGGAGTCTATGACCAACCCGTTCGACATTCCAGTGCAATCAAATATCACGTACCCGATCTCCGAGGAAGCACACATTGATTCTGTGATCTCAGACAATAGAAAGTTTGTAAATACAAACATTGTAAAACTAAGAGGCCAGTTTCAACTGAGAGGCTCCGTTCGTTCGACCAATGACGGCAAACTTTCCATAAACATCAATATCACTGAACCCGTAAAAAATCCGGAAAGAATTCCCGTGGTGGCTTTGTATGATACGCGGGGCCATTTTGTTGGATATAAAGAGATCAAAAGAGACCTTGGCAAACAAACGATCCAATTTTCAGACCTGGCAAAAGACAAGCGTTATATTTTTACGATTTATGCAAATGCAAATTTTGAAGTGGAAGCAGAAAACAGGTTGCTTTTGCTTGATGGAACATTTGAAGGTGCGGACGATATAAAAATATTAAGTAACCAACAACCTGCCCTTGTGTTCGCCGGAACTTACAAATATTACATTGATCCATACAAGTTAATTGGACAATTAACAGGTGAACAAAACAAAGCAATTGTAAGTAAAACAAAAAACGTTAGAAAAAGGTCTGCATTGACCGACTATCAACCAGGTGATCCATTTCTTAAGATAACAAGCGACAGGCAGAATCCATTTGTACTGGAAGTGATAAATGGAAAAACCTTGTACGGATTTGTTGACAATTGATGTTCGCGTGAACAACACCCACTCTTCAATTTTTTATGCAGTTAATTTTAATAAAAGCTGATTCGTGACCGCGTTGGTGAGAACTCCTTCTGCAAAAGTTCTATTTCTCGTTCCTTACCCCTTACGAACTGCACCCTCACAAAGATTCAGAGTTGAATCCTTTCTGCCGGAATTAACGGCAAGCGAAATTAGCTACAGGATTGAGCCATTCTTTGACCAGGGAACGGGAAGGATATTATACAAGGAAGGCTATTTTTTTTTAAAACTTCTTGGCCTATGCAAAGGTTTTATAAAACGATGGTGGGTTTTAATTTTTATCCTCCCGTTTTATGACTACGTGTTTATTCATCGCGAAGCCGCACCAGTTGGACCACCGGTATTTGAGTGGATCATTGCAAAATTTTTTCGAAAGAAAGTTATCTATGACTTTGATGATGCTATTTGGATCCCGAATACTTCCGCGGCAAACCATTTTGCAAATTGGTTTAAAGCATTCTGGAAAGTAAAGCGCATCTGCGGATGGGCCTATAAAGTAGTTGGTGGAAATGACTATTTGTGCAACTATGCGAAACAGTTTAATAAAAATGTCGTTAAGATCCCGACCTGTATCGATACAGAGAAATATCATCCCAGGCCAACACCCTTTTCCGCAGCGGAGTTGGTTGTTGGATGGACAGGAAGTCATTCAACGATAAAATATTTGGATCAGATCGTTCCTGTTATAGACGAAGTGCAGAAAACTTTTGATTTTAAATTTACAATAATAGCCGATAAGAAACCATTGCTCACCTTAAAGAAGTGGCAATTTATTCCGTGGAATATTGACACAGAAATTGAAGATCTCATGAAGCTTGACATAGGCGTGATGCCCCTTGTTCCCGATGCCTGGAGTGAGGGTAAATGCGGATTTAAGTTAATTCAATATTTGGCTCTCGGCATACCCGCGGTAGCCAGTCCTGTTGGAGTAAATAAAACTATTATTGAACAAGATTGTAATGGTTACCTATGTAAATCGGGGGAAGAGTGGATAGCCGCATTATCCGAACTGGTGAAGGATGAGCAAAAACGAATTGAATGGGGTAAAAGAGGCCGCGAGAAAGTTCTTAAGGAGTTCAGCATACAATCAAATATCGAAAACTTCTTATCGTTGTTTTCTTGAATTAAACTTTAAACAGGAAATTGAACAATGGTTTTTGTTTGGGTTTGTTCTTATAGTAGGTCAACACTAAACCTAAGGCATAGAATGGGAGGCAAGGAATTTTGTAGCGGGATAAGGCCCCGAAATTGTAAGACGAGATGCCTACAGCAAACGCGAAGATCAATGAAAAAATGAAGCAGAATTGAATGGTAGGGTCGGTATTTATCGTTTTCCAAATTTTTACCGGGCCAATTGTGAACAATGTCTTTAAAGTCAGGAATAAAAATAGCAGGGCCTCCGCCGAAGAGAGAAGAACGATAATCTTCTTTGACTCCCACACATACGGTCGAAAGAGTGTAACGTTCACAGCCAATGGAAATTTTGAAAGCATGCCGCCAATGGTAGGAGAAAAATTACCAAGGCTATAGGCAGACGCTTCGTCGTCCCGTGCGGACGCATACAATATCCACCCCCTTGTCACAGTTGAAGTCGCAACCACATTTTCCAAAGAATATTTTCCCAACTCTTTCCCGAAACTCCTCATGAAAAAAAGAAAGCCTCCCGTTAAAATTGCTGCAAAAACAACCTTTACAAAGATCCTTGTGGCTGAAATTTTTATTTTTTGTGTATAACGGAACAACAGCCATATCAGCAGGGCCGGAACAAAACCAAGCAGGATATATAATTTTACTTTAGCAATTAGGATAAAACTCAGGATCGACAAAAGAATATTGGAAAAACTAAAATCCCTTTGTACTAAAAAGCGAAATGTACCGTATGTAAGCCACCCCAGGCCGAAAATGCAAATAGTGTCCTTGAAAATTCCTGAACCCCAGACAAAGACACTTGGAATAAATAAAATAGCAATAGCCACAGGCCGAGTAAGATGAGGATACAGTGAAGCAAAAGTTCGGAACAAAGCCCAAATTCCTGTGAAAGAGATAAAGGCAAATAATACTGCCGTAGGCAAATAAGTATTATAGGTAAAAATGCCAAGGAACGCAGTAATGGAGCAGACGGTGTACGAAGCGGGATCACTATACCATGACATTTGAGATATGTATCCATAATAGCTGTTGTCGAATTTAGAGGGGATGTGAAAAAGGAGATTGATCCATTTCAAAAACGATTCATCAAGAGCGCTGTTGATCACCGCTGCCTGGTTGAAATAATTAAAAGTATCACCTCCTCTATAGTAGTATGAATAGATAAGTCCAATGAAAATAGCACCGAATATTTTTACCGTAAGGGCCGGTATAAAATATTTTCTCCATGGGTGCTTATATGAATACTTGCTATTACGGATCTTAAAGGCGATCGTATAGACGATTGCCAGAAAAAAAGGCAACAATACATAATCAAGGATGGATAAATTTGCAGAGGCCCTCACGTTTTCAAAAGTAAAGGATTCTGCCCAAGATCTCAAAGAACGAAATGATGACAGGCCTAAAAGTGATAGTAGCTAAAGGAAAAATGATTCAATAATTTTAATTTTTCATGTGTGGGATTACCGGCATATTGAGTTTCACTGAAACAGGAGAAACGCATCTTTCGAACCTAGCGGATGCCAATAATAAAATGATGAGACGCGGCCCGGATGGGGGAGCTTCTTTCATGCATGGCACGGTGGGTCTGGGACATCGTCGTTTAAGCATTATTGATACTTCTGACAATGCCTCCCAGCCCATGACCGATCCATCAGGGCGATATACAATTATCTTTAATGGAGAAATTTTTAACTACCAAAAACTGCGGGAAAAATATTTTCCCGACAAAGGCGATTGGCATTCACAGTCAGACACCGAAGTTTTATTACACCTTTTTATAAAACTTAAAGAGAATTGTTTGCCTCTCCTGAGCGGATTCTTTGCCTTTGCCATTTACGATAATCAACAACAAGAATTGTTTCTTGCAAGAGACCGGTTTGGTAAAAAGCCCATCCACTATACCAAGAATGAAGATTATTTTGCTTTTGCCTCAGAACTAAAAGCCCTGCTGGCTTATGATGTCCCTAAAAAGCTAAATCACACATCGCTGGTTCAATACCTGCAATTTAATTACATCCCTCAGCCTTCCTCAATTCTTGAAGGTGTGAGGAAGTTAGAAGCAGGTCATTATCTTTTAATCAGCAAAAATGTTTTTGAGATCAAGCCTTACTATGAACTAAAATGGAAACATACCGATCATTCAATTAGCTATGACCAGGCTTGCTCGAAACTTGAAATGTTAATGGATGATTCGGTCAGAAAGCGATTGATATCCGATGTTCCGCTTGGAGCTTTTTTAAGCGGTGGTATTGACTCTTCGGTAATAGTTGCCCTGGCCAGTCAACACACCAAACATTTAAACACTTTTTCCATCGGCTACGCGGACAACCCCTTTTTTGATGAAACGTACTACGCCAATCTTGTCGCAAAGCGGTACCAAACTAATCACACTGTATTTTCTTTATCGAACCATCATTTTCTTGAGCACATAAATAATATTCTTGCTTATATCGATGAACCATTTGCCGACTCTTCCGCAATACCCGAATACATTCTAAGTTTTTATACGCGGAAACATGTGACGGTTGCTCTTTCGGGCGATGGAGGCGATGAAGTATTTGCAGGATACAACAAACACGGAGCGGAATTGAGAATTAGGCAAAAAGGTTTTTTAAACCGCATCTTAAAGGCCGGTCAGCCTATTTGGAAAATCCTTCCGCAGTCCAGAAATAAAAAGAGCACTAATTTTTTCAGACAACTCAGTCGCTTTGCTGAAGGTGCAAAACTGGATGTAAAGGAAAGATATTGGAGATGGGCGGGCTTTTTGACGGAACAGCAGGCATTGAATCTATTGACGCCTGAAACAAAAGCAAAAATAGATTCAGTAGCATTCGACAATCAAAAAAAAGATATTCTTCAATATTTGAGAGATGACGAATCCTTAGAAGACCTACTTGCTACTGATATCTCATTGGTATTGTTGAGCGACATGTTAGTAAAAGTAGATCTGATGAGTATGGCGAATAGCCTGGAGGTTCGGAGTCCATTCCTCGACCATGAAGTAGTTGATTTTGCATTTTCCCTGCCGACTTGCTATAAGATCAATAACAGCATGAAGAAAAAAATTGTGCAGGATTCCTTCCGGAAATATTTGCCGGTGGAATTGTACAATCGTCCAAAACACGGATTCGAAATTCCTTTGTTGGATTGGTTCAGAAAAGAACTTCGTTCGATGATAACAGGGGATGTTTTAAATGACAACTTTATTTCCGAACAAGGGATTTTCGATACCAGGTCTGTTCAGCAACTGAAAGCGAAGCTTTTCTCCAACAATCCGGGCGATGCGCATGCCACTGTCTGGGCATTGATCGTTTTCCAAAGCTGGTGGAAAAATTATTTTAATTGATTTGTTGATGCCAAAGATCCTTCGTATCCATAATCGTTTAATAACCGGTGGCCCGAGTTTGAATGCTTTGTATCTCACCAAGTATCTATCGTCTCAATTTGAAACGTTGCTGGTAGTCGGGGAAAAAGAGGATCATGAGCAGAACGCCTATTTTCTTGCAGACGAAATGGGCATTAAGCCGGTGTTAGTTCCGGACATGGGTCGCTCAATTCACCCGATGAAAGACTACAACGCGTATAAAAAACTCCAAAAAATTATTAAAGATTTTAAACCGGATATTGTTCATACGCATTCTGCTAAACCCGGAGCAGTTGGCAGATTAGCCGCAAGCTCATTAAATATTCCTGCGATAGTTCATACCTATCACGGACATGTTTTCCATTCTTATTTTGGAAAATTGAAAACAAAATTCATCATTAATACCGAAAGGTTTCTTGCAAAAAAATCACATGCCCTGATAGCCATAAGCGACAAGCAAAAGAGTGAACTAACCGAAGAATTTCATATAGCGGATAAAACCAAGTTCAGGGTGATTCCACTTGGATTTGAGTTAAAAAAATTCTCCGAGAACCAGGACGAGAAAAGAAAAAGATTCAGGAGAGAGTTCAATTTAGGAGACGATGAGATCGCTGTCGGTATAATCGGGAGGCTGGTACCGATTAAAAATCATAATTTGTTTTTAGAAGGGATCAGTTATCTTTTGGGTACTGCATCAAAAAAAATAAAAGCTTTTATTATTGGTGACGGAGAAACAAGACGAGCATTAGAAAATAGGGCTGAACAATTAAAGATCCCGTTCAGCCATGACCATGACCCGAATGCTTCGTTACTATTTACGTCCTGGCGAAATGATATTGACGTGATTAACGCCGGCCTTGACATCATTGCACTTACTTCCCTTAATGAAGGGACGCCGGTGAGTTTGATCGAGGCGCAAGCTGCCAACAAACCCATAGTTTCGACAAGAGTTGGTGGCATTGGCGACATTGTGCTGGAAAATGAAACGGCTTTACTTTCCGATACAAATGATATTGCATCTTTCCAGAAAAACCTTCTCAGGCTGGTAGACAATGATGAATTGCGCAAAAGCTTCAACCAAAAAGGAGCGGATCACGTTCAGAAAAAATTTAGTGTGGAAAGGCTGGCAAATGATATGTCAAATTTGTATTATGAATTGCTGGATAAAGAGAAATTTAAAAGATGAATTTATTTAGAAAGAGACAGGCTAGATCAAATATAGCAGACTATAGTATTGTACGTGCAGATGTACACTCTCACCTTCTCCCGGGCATTGACGATGGCTCGCCCGATATGGAAACTTCCATTGAGTTGATAAGCGGAATGAAGCGGCTGGGATATAAAAAGCTGATTACTACTCCTCATATTATGTGGGACGTATATAAAAATACGGTGCCAATTATTTTAGAAAAATTGCAGGAGGTGAAGCGTCGGCTAGCAGACGAACAGATCGAAATAGAACTGCAGGCCGCAGCCGAGTATTTTATTGATGAATATTTGGGCGAGTTAGTGGAGCGAAAAGAACCCTTGTTGAGTTTTGGGAAAAACTTTGTTTTGGTAGAATTCTCCATGGTGAGCCAGCCATTTGAATGGAAAAAAACACTGTTTGAAATGCAGATCCAGGGCTACCAACCAGTGATCGCGCATCCCGAGCGATATGCTTACCTGGATCGGAATAAAAACTTCTACGATGAATTGAAAAGCGCAGGATATCTTTTTCAACTAAACATGCTCTCATTAAGCGGCCAATACGGGAGTTCCGTAACTGAACTGGCCCGCTACCTGACTAAAAAAGGGTACTATGATCTTATTGGTACCGATCTGCACCATGCAAGGCATCTCGAAGCTTTAAAAAGTCCTTCCGTTTTTTCTTCCCTTCAGCAATTGTTGGATTCCGGAAAGATCCTTAATCCCACTCTCTAATTAAACCTTGTCTTTCACTGTTGTGGCTGCCCAAATCATGATTGGCAGTATCCTTGCCCTCATTTACCAGATTGGAAAATTATTTAAAGTTTAAACAATCATTTAGATTTTGTATCGCGAAGATGGAGTAATTTTAGAAGAAGAAATAAACCGATTTTGTATGGCAAGTTTGGAATTCAATAATCTGCTCGTCAATAATGCTGATTTCTTAAAGCCTTTCGCAAATAACCTTACAAAGGATTCTGAAATAGCGAAAGATCTGTTCCAGGAAACTTTATATAAAGCCCTGGCTAACCAGGAGAAGTATAATGTCGGCACCAATATAAAGGCATGGCTTTTTACGATCATGCGTAATATTTTTATCAATGATTATCGACGAAAAGCAAAGCAGCAAACTATTTTCGACAATACGCCAAACGACTTTCTTCTCAATCATAACCAGGCGGCCGTATATAACCACGCAGAAACTGATCTGCGGATAAAAGAAATATACCAGGCCATCCATTTATTGCCCGAAATATTTAAAACTCCTTTTCTCTTGTATTTTGACGGATACAAATACCATGAAATAGCCGAGGCGCTGAATGAACCGCTTGGAACAATTAAAAGCCGGATACACTTTGCCCGGAAACTCCTAAAAGAACAAATCAAAAGGTATTAAAAATTTAGTGAATACCCCGCAGGTAATATTGGTTGATGAGCACGACAACGACCGGGGCGTTATGGATAAAATGGAAGCTCATCAAAAAGGTCTGATTCACCGGGCATTCAGCATTTTTATTTTTAATTCAAAAGGCCAGATGCTTTTACAGCAGCGGGCGATTAACAAATACCATAGTGGTGGCTTGTGGAGCAACTCATGTTGCAGTCATCCCTATCCCGGGGAAGAGATTAAAGAGGCTGCTATCCGAAGATTGAATGAAGAACTCGGTTTCGAAACTCCCCTCGAAAAGATATTTGATTTCATTTACCAGGTTTCGTTCGAAAATGGGTTAGTTGAAAACGAATTTGATCATGTTTTTGTCGGGCGATATGATGGCAATGTAGAAGTGAATTCTGATGAAGTCAATGATTATGTCTTTAAGTCAATGCAACAGATCAGGTCGGAACTGGAAGCCACACCTGGACTTTATACAGAATGGTTTAAAATATCTTTTCCGAAAATTGAAGTCTGGTGGCAGCAACATTTTGAAGAGAAATAAAGGTTCAAGGTAAAAGGGACAAGGTACAAGGTACAGGGCCCAAGCGTTAATAGCTCGATACATCTTTCTCTCGTTAATTGTCCTGGTCAAACTGCAAAAATTCTCTTTTTACCGCTTTCAATAAACTAAAGATCTGCGCAGCTTCTATTGCCAACATTACAACCAGGGCAAGAAGTACAAACCACGGAAAATTTATTCTTGGAATTATCACATGCTCAAATTTTTCGTAATACCAGCCCGCAAGGGAAATTCCCAACGCGAGCCCAGTCAATAGAAATGAGAGCAGGGAAAATAATATTTTGAGAAACATTACCTGGATCGTTGAGTAACCAACTTTGAAATTTTCAAAAATGGCAGCTGGAATTATCAGGAGCAGCGTCACCCAGCTCCAGTTCTTGCCAAACCAGTTCGCGAACGTTGTATTGAGCAAAAGGATCAGTATAATTGAAACAAGAGACCAGGGGAACAATAGAAACCACGAGGCTCTTTCATAACGGCGTGTTGGCATATAAACAGTTTAGGTTTTATTTGAAAAAATAAAAAGAAATTCTCAAGTGGGGAAATTCCTTCTTAAAGCAGGCAGCAATATTTTTTTATTAGTTGTCTTATAGAAGTTGATGATAAAAAATAGGAACTTTTTGTTAAAAAAGTATTTACATTAGAGCATATTTTGAAAAAGCCGGAGAATATACGATTGCTGCAGCAGGCCGTCGCCTGCTTTGACGATACCCAAGCTTACAAAAAACTTTTTTTGTTGTTCTATCCTTCGCTGGTGCATTTTGCGGTTTCAATTATAAAGTCAAAGGAGTCAGCCGAGGAAATTGTGTCTGATGTGTTCATTAAGATCTGGCAAAAACGGCAGCACCTTGAAAAAGTTGAAAACCTGTCGTTCTATCTTTTCACATCAGTCAAAAACAGGTGCATCAATCAGTTTAATGACCTCAAAAATCGAACTGGAATTACTATTACTGACGTTTCCATTGAGTTTAAAAGCATCTACCACGATCCTGAACAAAAAATGATCTCCGCCGAGACCATCAAACAAATACAAGAAGCCATACAGGACCTACCCCCCAGGTGTCGGTTAATTTTTAAATTAGTAAAGGAAGAAGGGCTTAAGTATAAGGAAGTAGCCGAACTACTCCAATTATCCGTGAAGACCATAGAGAACCAAATGTCCCTGGCTTTCAAAAAGATCGGGTCAGCCATTAACTTTAAGGTCCACCAACTGGCAGTTTTTTCAAAAAATTAAAAAATCACGACAATCTTTTAGGGGTAATGCTCTGAATTACTGTCTATAACAATATCCACAACTGCATATATGACAATTGACAGATTTTGGGACCTTCTCTCAAAGAAACATTGCGGCGAGGCGAGCTCTTCCGAATTAGCAGAACTCGAGGAAATATTGCTCACCCGTCCCGAATGGAAAAACACTGCCGAAGTATTAGCTAATCTTAGCTTTCAATCAACCGTTTTTGAAAATAATGGAGAAGCCGAAAAAGCATTTGAGGATCATCTAACCAGGATGAAAAAAGCTGACGTTGAATTTGACGAAATTGAGCCTGGTTATAATGAAATAGAATCAGTTCGTAAAAGGAGAAATCTGAAAAAGTGGCTGATCTCAGCAGGTGCAGTTGCTACAGGTCTTGTTCTCTTTTATTTACTTAGGATTCTGATGGTCAGCTCAGAAATGCAGAATGGAAGCCGATCAACTTTGAGCCAGGTAAGTACCAAACCGGGCTCAAAAACTCAAATTCAATTGCCTGACGGATCAGTCGTCCGGCTGAATTCGAGTAGCAGCCTGACCTACGATAAAAATTTCGGAAAGAATATAAGGGAGGTAAACCTTAGCGGTGAAGCATTTTTTGATGTCACAAAAGATTCTTCCCATCCCTTCATAATTCATACGAATGTGATCGATATAAAGGTATTGGGAACTGCCTTCAATGTGAAATCATACCCCAATGATGCAAACACAGAAACAAGTCTGATTAGGGGCAAGGTTGAGGTCACTGTTAAGAACCGTTCAAATGAAAAGATCTATTTGGAGCCTAATGAAAAACTAGTAGTGGCTAATAATAATGCAACTATAAACAACACACCCCCCGATCAACCTCATCAAATCGATAATAAAGCGGATCATTCTTCGAAACCCGTTTATGCAGTTCAACATTTAACATACTATCCCGTCGACAGTACCATCATCGAAACTTCGTGGGTTGACAATAAGCTAATATTCCAGGCAAACGAAACATTTCTGGAAGTAGCACTAAAAATGGAAAGGTGGTATGGGGTGAAGATCAAATTTGCTGACGAGGAAGTGGCAAAGATCAGGCTGTTTGGAAGTTTTACCAATGAAACAATTGACCAGGCATTGGATGCCTTACGTGAAGGCAATGGGTTTAACTATAAAATTTCAGGAAACGAGATCACTATTACTAAATAACTAAAATAAAACGATCGCTATGCTGCCGCCAGTTAATACGTCTTGAGAACGAAAATAAAAAACGAGATCCTGTTTGCGCCAGGATCCCGTATAAGGTTAAACTTTTCGGATCAATAAGTGAAGAGCCAAATTATCTAACCTCTTTAATTGAATGTATGAATAAAATTACAAATCAACATGCTTTACTACAAGTCTATCTTTTTAAAAAAATTGTAAGGATTATGAGATTGACGATAGCCTGTTTGCTGATTGCCTCCCTGCATGTATCTGCTTCGGGTTACTCTCAGGATAATATTACACTTAATCTTAAATCGGTTGAGCTGCGTAAGGCTTTTATCGCCATCGAGAAGAAAACTGACTATCGCTTCTTGTTCAATGAAAATCTCATTGCTCATAAACCAAAGATCGATATACAGGTAACAGAAAGACCCGTTACGGAGGTGCTGGATCAATTACTCCAAAACACAGGGATCACTTATAAAGTACTAAACAATAAACTGGTTGTTTTGAAAGAGGCTTCTGATCCGATAAACATTGAAGATTATAAAGATGTTCGAGTTACCGGCCGCGTCACGTCTACTGAGACTGGTGATGGGATGGTGGGAGTTTCTGTTACTGTCAAAGGAAGCACCCTTGGCACTACAACTGATGCCACAGGCAACTTCGCCATCACTGTACCCGATAATTCTACATTGGTGTTCAGCTATGTTGGATATGACAGTAAAGAAGTAGCGGTCGCTGGCAAGACCGTTATAAATGTAACATTGTCGTTATCTACCAAGGTACAGGAACAGGTAGTAGTGATTGGTTATGGTACTGCAAGCAAAAGAGATCTGACCGGTTCCATCGTAAAGGTCAGTGGAAAGGAAGTGGCTGATAAGCCAAATTCGAATCCTATTTCATCATTGCAAAGTAAGGTTGCCGGCCTCTACGTAGTGAATAATGGTACGCCGGGATCAGAGCCCGATATCCGCATTCGTGGTACAGTGAGTATTGGGCAGGTACATCCCTTGTATGTAGTGGATGGTATCTTACAGGACGATATCGATTACCTAAATCCGACTGACATTGAGTCGATCGAAGTTTTAAAGGACCCCTCTTCGCTCGCCATTTTCGGTGTAAGAGGAGCAACGGGGGTGATAGCTATCACAACCAAAAGAGCCAAGGCCGGTGGATTGGTAATTAATTTAAATACTTCGTATGGAACCAAAAAGTTAGTTGATAAGATAAAGATGGCGGATGCCAATCTTTTCGATCAACTTTTTGCCGAAGAAAATGCAAATAACGGAGTCGCTACACCCGACTATTCAGCACTAAGTGCGAATACTGACTGGATAGACGCAGTGACCAGGACGGGAAAGTTTAGCAACACTAGCTTGAGTATCTCTTCCAGTACAGACAAAAATAAATTCATACTAGGGCTGGGATATATCTATGATGAAGGCATCATCATTCATGAAAGATTAGAAAGAATGCTTCTTTCAATGAGTGACGAAGTGAGATTTTCCAAAGCGTTAAAGATCGGTGTAAACTTAAACGCTTCGCGTCAACAAAATCCCTACACCAACTATGGTGGCAACACGGCCAGGTTGGATGATGCAAGAAAAGTAATGCCGCAGGTATCCGCGGGAACGAAACAGTTTAAAGTAAAAGATCCTTATGGACCGGATAGCATTAATCAAAACATTTATTCGGGCCTGGATGTGGCGCTTCAGAGTGCTGGCGTTGTCAATCCTGTGCTGGAAATAGAAAATAGCTGGAACAAGCAGCTCAATTATGAGTACAGAGCTGTAGGTAGTGTTTATGTCGATCTGACCTTCCTGAAGAATTTCAATTTCAGGCCTACGTGGTACGCTGACATAAGCACACTGGATCTTCGCCAATATACACCACTTTATTATGCGTATGATCCGCTAACAGATAATCCTTATTTATATAGCACGAAGACGAGTGTTTATCAGAGTACTCAAACCTGGAGAAAATTCCAGCAAGACTATATTCTTACTTATAAAAAACAATTTGGTGATCATAACATAACGGCAATGGGTGGCTTCACCACTTATTATTTTGGAACTTTCCAGCAGTTTGGAACCTCGAACCAGGGAACCGGACCTTCTGACCAGCCCATCCCGAATGATAAAAGGTTATGGTACTTGAACAATGGATTTGGTGTGACATCGCAAGATCCACGTCAAACCAACTCTTTCCAGGCGGAGGCTACAACAGTATCATACCTCGCGAGAGCCTTATACAATTACAAGAATAAGTATTATTTAAACGCTTCTTTCCGCGATGATGCTTCTTCCCGTATTCCCGAGAAAAATCGTCATCAGCAGTTTTGGTCTTTAGGAGGTGCGTGGGAATTAAGCAGAGAAGATTTTATGCAGAGTATCGAACAAATTAATTTCTTAAAATTAAAAGCTTCCGTGGGTGTTTTAGGTAATCAAAGTACTTACGATCCTACCGGTGGCGCCAATTCATATTATCTTTTCTATCCTGGAGTTAAGACCGGAACAGTAGCTCCATTTGGGGAGAATTTGGTTACAGGAGCTTTACCTGCTTACGGAGTCAGCCCGGACTTAAGATGGGAAACTGTGCATGCAACTGATGTTGGATTGGAACTAAATGCATTCAATAACCGGCTACATTTTGAAGCAACTTATTACAATAAAGTTACCAAGGATATGATGACCTATGTTGACCTGGGTTCCCTTGGATTGGATAACAAACTCGAAAATGGCGGTGAATTGAAAAACTGGGGCGAGGAATTTTCAGCAACATGGACACAAAAGGTAAACAATGATCTGAGCATTAACCTTGGAGGCAATATTACTTTCATGAAGAACGAGGTGAAGAGCGTAGCTGCAGACATTCCAAATGGTACAATTATCAGAGGATTTGCTAACAACGGAAGTGCAGAAGCCAGGACCTTACCGGGCTATCCTATTGGATCTTTTTTTGGTTATGTAGTGGAAGGACTTTATCAGAGCAATCTTGATATTCTTACCTCACCGCCCGCTTCTTCAATTGGTGCTTATCGTGCCGGTGATTTTAAATTTAAAGATGTCAATGGCGATGGTGTTATTGATGCAAACGACCGCACGGTGATTGGTGATCCTTCTCCGGATTTTATTTACGGGGGATCGGTTGATATCAATTATAAAAGATTGAGTCTAGGCATTGATATAGGCGGTGTTTACGGAAACGAGGTTTTCAGAGTATGGGGATCATTGGAATCGCCTTTCCAAAGGGTGAATTACCCGCAGTTTAAAGAAGAAAGATGGCATGGTGCCGGCACTTCAAACTGGGAACCCATCATTAGCCAGGCCGACCGCTTCAACTACAATGGCTCAACATACAATATTGAAGATGGCAGTTATATCCGCATCAGGAATCTGCAGCTTGGATATGATTTTGATCCAAAACTGGTAGCCGGAGCTCGTATTAAAGCATTGCGTGTTTATGCCAACGTACAGAACTTGAAAACATGGAAGCATACTAAAGGCTATACTTCTGAATTTGGAGGAGACGCCACAGGTTTCGGGTTTGATTTTGCAGGAGGTGCTATTCCTCGTGTGTTCACCTTTGGATTAAATGTGACATTCTAAATCATCAATTAAGAAATTAAGAATATGAAAAAATCAAATAAAATTTTCGTGGGTTTGTTTCTTGTTGCGGTTATTGGTATTGTAATAACCGGATGTAAGAAATTTCTTGACAGAAAGCCCTTATCACCGACGCTTAATGACTATGGTAGCCAATTGGACGGCCAGGCAATAGGTATGTATTCAATTTTCAATTCTTATGCGGGTTTTAATACTTTGCCATGGCTGGATTTTAACAGTATAAGAGATGACGACGCACAAAAGGGAAGTAGCACTACTGATGGGGCCGAGATCAATACGGAGTTTGAAACCTTTCAGTATACAAAAGATGATTGGGCAACGAATAGTTACTGGGATGATCACTATTATATGATCAATAAAGCAAACCAGTTATTATTCTACGCCGATTCATTAAACGCTACCGATGAAGCGTCCTTAAGAAATGTTGGCGAAGCACATTTCTTCAGAGCTTATTCCTATTTCGAATTAGTGAAGGCTTATGGAGAAGTGCCGAAGATCGACTACTATTATACTGATGCTTCAAAAGGCGTTCAACCTAAATCGCCGGTAGATGCAATTTATGCCTTGATTGATGAGGACCTCGATTCTGCTTCTGCATTGTTGCCGGTGAACTGGTTTAACAGTACGACCAACCAAAATCCTTTCCCCGGAAGGTTGACCAGCGGAGCGGCAAAAGCTCTTTGGGCACAGACTTACCTATTCAGGCAGAACTGGGCGCAGGTAATTGCTCTGTGCGACCAGATCATTAGTTCCGGTGAATACGCCTTGCTCGACAATTTCGTTGATGTTTGGAAAGATGGTGTTGGCGGCGCCGGCAAGAACAGTAAGGAGTCAATTTTGGAGCAGCAGGCGTATCTTGGCCCCGGTGGAAGTCCTGACTATGGCTCTTTTTATGGAGTTTCACAAAATGTTCGCCAGGGGGGCGCAAGCTCTGAATGGAATTTAGGCTGGGGCTGGAATACTCCTACCGATGTTTTGGTCAGTGCCTGGGACAACACCGACCCAAGAAAAGCAATGACCATTTTGTTCTCTGGTCAATCTGATGGCGGTCCTGCCACGGGAGGATACGGGGCTACGTTGCCGCCTTATGGTCCGGGCACAGCATTGGATCAAAAGTACTGGAACAAGAAAGTATATTCCGATCCAGCCATGCGCCAATTGACTGGCCAAGTCACGTCGGGCTATCCAGCATGGATAAGTCATAGAGTAATTCGCTATGCAGACATTCTTTTGATGAAGGCCGAAGCAAGCAATGAAATAGGTGAAGGCGCAACGGCGGAAGATCTACTCGAGCAAATAAGAGCAAGAGCACGGAACTCAGGGTCGAACCCCGCAGCATTGCCTCACATCACCTTTGCTAGTAAGGACCAGATGCGCACAGCTATCAAGAATGAAAGGCGCTTTGAATTTGCCATGGAAGGTTATAGATTTTATGATCTTGTTCGTTGGGGCGATGCGGTCAGTGCCCTGAGTAGCTTAGGTTATACCAATCGCGCTCGGTATTATCCTATCCCGCAAAAAGCGATTGATATTTCAGGTGGAGTGTTAGTACAAAACCCGGAATGGTAATTAAAAATTTGTCTCATTTTTAAAAATGCTTTTATGTTAAGAAGAAAAGATCTTTTAAAAATTGTAGCGGTAGCAATACCAGCTTTGGCAATACTCAGTTGCCAGAAAATGGAGAAACCGACGCTTGCCAGCGATTATCCGCAAGATCATGAGGTAACACCAACAACACCTCTTCGATTTTTCTTAAGTTTTGATTCAACAAAGACGGAGGACCAACAGATCAATATCCGTTTCAAAGATAGCATTTCTCAATACCCCAGTTTTTTCCCGGCTTCATCCATCACATTCTCACCCGGAATTAACGGAACGGCGTATGACGGGCCGAGTGATGCTTACTTAAGCTATGTTAATGTCAATGATTTTGTGTCAACCGCAGAGAGTTTTACGGTTGCGTTTTGGGAAAAAAGAAATGGAGCACCTGATGGAAATGCCGCTTTTTTGTATAATATTTCTTCGAGCAATGGCAACTGGGCAAACACGACGATGTTTTTGCTGTTTGACTGGAGCAACCCCGTCAACAATGATTCTGCAATTATTAAATTCTATGTGGTCGATAAGAATGTAAGCGATGCATGGTTAACCTGGGAGGGACCAAACAGAGTGCCAGGCATACAAGACAACAATTGGCATCATTTAGCTTTTGTGTATGATGCTGCAACGTCAAAGATGACGTTGTATGTCGATGGTGTGCCTAATGGTCATGTTCCGGAATGGGGAGGCCATGGTCCTGTAAATATGGATGGAACTAAAGTATCGGCATTTAATCTTGGAGGAAGGAACACTGCAGACCTGGGATGGGGGCAAGAATGGGGTGGTGGATTGGATCAGTTTAGAATGTATAATACAGCACTATCTGCTGCAGAAGTACAGAGCTTGTATACTGGCAAAATGTAAGCTTTTCGTTTAAGGTCGTTTTTAAATTATAAACAAAGGCTGAAATTCCGTTTCAGCCTTTTTACATTAAAGTGCGTTATACCAAAAAATTTTCAGGCCAATATAGATATGCAATTTTCCTGGGGATCATCATTTCCTGTGTTTTCTTTTTGGCGAAATGCGTAAACAGTAATGACAAGAAAGAAAATCAATCACGAGGTGATATGTTCAAAAGATTTGCAGGATCGAGATCCTGTGCCAACTGCCACCAGGATATTTATAACAAACATCTCCTTACGGAACATCATCTTTCCTCAGCACCATCAACCGATAAAAATATTTTAGGAAGCTTTGAAACCGGGAAAAATGTTTTTGCGTTTGATCCTTTCACAGACGTGAAAATGGAAAAAAGAGACAGCGGTTTTTACCAGGTGGAATATAACAATGGGAATAAGATACGGGAAGGAAGATTTGATATAGTCGTTGGTTCCGGGAGAAAAGGGCAAAGCTATTTAAGTTGGATGAACAACAGGTTAGTTCAATTGCCCATAACTTATTTTTCTCCTGAAAAACAATGGTCCAATAGTCCGGGTTATCCGCCGCATATGGTCGTCTTTTACAGACCCATTACTTCAAGATGCCTTGAATGTCACAGCACTTATTTTGAAAAGACTTCTGATCCATCCAAAAAACTTGAAACGTTTGACCATAATAAGGTCATCTATGCAATAGACTGTGAAAAATGCCATGGGCCTGCTGCAGAGCACGTGGCATTTCATTCTAAAAATCCATCAGCAACGGAAGCAAAATTTGTAGTGAACCCCGGCAAACTTCCTCGTGAGCGGTTACTGGATCTGTGCGCATTATGTCATGGAGGTGCACTCACAAAAACAAAACCATCATTTCAATTCGAGGCAGGTGATACACTTTCGAATTATTTTTCGCTGCAGGCAGTCGCTCAAAACGCAGATAATATTGATGTGCATGGAAATCAATTTGGACTACTTTCACTAAGCAAATGTTTTGTGATCGGGAAGGTCACTTGTATAAGCTGTCATAACGTTCATGAAAATGAAAATGGGAAGATCGAAATATTTTCTCAACGATGCATTAGTTGCCACAGCAATGGTCACGAAAAAATATGCAAAATGACAGATCAAATCGGGCCATCGATCACGCAAAATTGTATTGATTGCCACATGCCCAAACAGTTCTCACATGGTGTCGCAGTTTATTTGCAGGGGGCAGATGCGCCCACCCCTGCGCTTATGCGAACCCACTACATAAAGACTTATCCGAATGAAACTCAAAAAATAGTAAACTTATTAAAAAATAAAAGGGCATCTTATAAGCAATTCCGGAATTGAAAATGAAAATTAAAATGTCAAGATCATTCTTTTTAGGTAACTTTTTTGTGCTCTTAGTGCTTCGTTGTGTTCATTGTGTCCTTTTTCTCGGGTCACAAAGGTCACGAAGAAAACACAATGAGCACAAAGCATTTTCCAGGTTGGAATTCACAAGACATCCGCAGCTTGATAAGGCGGTACTTATCATTTTCGGTGTGTTCCTAACGCTATTTTCGTCCTGCCACCGTTCAAATACTTTGTTTACCTCATTGTCTCCATCCAAGACCAATATTCATTTTACTAACACCCTTGAATCAAAAAAAGCGTTTGGCATTCTTTATTATTTATACTACTACAATGGAGGGGGAGTAGCTACAGGTGATATAAATAACGATGGGCTGCCTGATATTTATTTTACAGCAAACAGCAAGGGGCATAATAAACTGTACCTGAATAAGGGCAACTTTAAGTTTGAAGATATCACTGAAAAAGCGGGCGTTGCAGGAACTTCAGATTGGTGCAGCGGGGTTACGATGGCTGATGTAAACGGCGATGGCTACCTGGACATCTATGTAAGTGCTGTAAATATCGAAGGAAAATTAAAAAGCAGGAATGAGCTATTCATCAACAATGGAAATGGCACATTTATCGAAAAGGCAAAAGAATATGGATTAGACTTTTCCGGCTTTACATCGCAGGCAGCTTTTTTTGACTATGATCATGATGGCGATCTTGATTGCTACGTTCTTAATCAATCACACAGGCCGAACGACAATATTGTTGATACTTCCAACCGCAGAAAATTCGATGCAAGGGCTGGCGACCGACTTTACCGGAATGATCTGATTCCTTCCCCTACCGGGCAAGGAAAGGTGGGGGCCTTTACTGATGTTTCCGCTCAAGCAGGGATTTATCAAAGCAGTCTTGGATACGGGCTGGGAATTGCAGTTGCCGATCTCAATAACGATGGGTGGGATGATATTTACATTGGTAATGATTTTCATGAAAATGATTATTACTATATCAATAACGGTAACGGAACTTTTACTGAAAGTGGTGCAAAGCATTTTGGACATTATTCACGCTTCAGCATGGGCAATGACATTGCAGATTACAATAACGACGGGCAACCCGACGTGATCACAGTAGATATGCTGCCGACCGAAGAGAAAACTTTGAAAACTTATGGTAGTGAAGAAAATTATGACATTTATAATTTCAAAGTGTTGCGAAATGGATTCCAGCAGCAGGTTTCAAGAAATTGTTTACAACGCAATAACGGAAGTGGCGTAAGTTTTAGTGATGTCGGATTAGTTGCAGGTATTTCTTCAACAGATTGGAGCTGGTGTCCTTTGCTTGCCGATTTTGACAACGACGGCAATAAGGATCTGTTTGTATCAAGCGGAATTGTAAAGAGACCTGTTGATATGGATTATGTTCGTTTTGTTTCGGCTCTTGTGAGAAGAATAAACAGGGACACTTCCGATCAGTATGATCAAATTACGGTAGATAAAATGCCCGACGGCTCTTCTCATCCTTTTCTTTTTCAAAATACCGGGGATAGTTCATTTAAAGACGTTAGCAATTTGTGGGGAACGAGTAATATGAAAGGATATTACAATGGCGCCGCTTATGCTGACCTCGATAATGATGGCAACCTGGATCTTGTGATAAATTGTATCGATGCTCCTGCAGTAATTCTAAAAAATAATGCTCCAAAGAAAAATTATATTTCGGTGTCGTTTAAAGGAAATGATTCAAACACGTTTGGTGTTGGAACAAAGGCATATTTATTTACAGGTAGAAAAGGATCCAATAGCTATCGGATACAGTATCAACAGTTGATGCTCACCAGGGGATTTCAATCTTCATCGGATGCAAGACTTCATTTTGGATTAGACAGTTTAACCACGATCGATAGCCTTCTTGTCGTGTGGCCCAATCAAAAATACCAGGTTTTAAAAAAGGTAACGGCGAACAAGCAAATAGTAGTTGATCAGAGAGATGCTTTGGATAGTTTTATCTACGATCGGTTTTTTCCAAAGAGCAAAGAGCTTTTTGAAAATATAACCAGCGAAATAAACTGCAAATGGAAGCACACCGAAAACAATTTTAATGATTTTAATGTTGAATATCTTATTCCGCATAAAGAAAGTACAAGAGGGCCTAAAATTGCGGTGGGCGATATTAACAAAGACGGTCTTGATGATTTTTATGCCTGCGGCGCTCGCGGACAGGCTGGTGCCTTGATGTTGCAGCAATCAAACGGATCGTTTGTTCCGGTGGACACAGCCCTGTTTAATAAGGATGCACTGTATGAAGATGTTGATGCTGCGTTTTTCGATGCGAATGGTGACGGCTGGCAGGACCTTATTGTAATAAGCGGAGGTAATGAACCACAAGGCAATTCACCTGTTCTTTTAGAAGACAGACTATACCTGAATGATGGCCGGGGACATTTTACAAGGAAGACTGATTTCTTAACACAGCAGCTCTATAATAAATCCTGCGTTGCTGTTGCAGATGTAGATCATGATGGTGATATGGATATATTTATCGGAACACTGTCGGCCACGATGGCCAACAACTTTGGAGTTCCAATGAGCTCTTATTTATTTTTAAATGACGGCAAAGGAAAGTTTAATGCCGCTCCTTATCAAGCCATTCAGCTTAACAATATTGGGATAGTCACTTCCGCAAAATTTACAGACTTCAACAATGATGGATGGCCTGACCTCGTAGTCACCGGTGAATGGATGCCGATGAAAATTTTTATGAACAACAAAGGGAAATTTACCGAAACAGATATTCCGCAATCAACTGGACTTTGGCAAACGGTCTACACAACTGATGTAAATGGGGATGGTTATCCAGATATACTTGCAGGCAACTGGGGACATAATTCAAAACTATGGGCCGGCAAGGATGGCACTTGCAAATTATATGTAAAAGATTTTGACAATAATAGCTCGATCGAGCAAATCTTATGCTATACCATCAATGGAAAGGAATATACCTTTTTAGCGAAGGACGAATTGGAACGTTCTCTGCCGGTTCTTAAGAAAGCCTATCTCACCTATTCGGAAGTGGCGGGTAAAACAGTTCAATATGTATTTTACGATCTGTTTAAAGATTATATTGAATTAAAAGCAGAAACCCTCAGCTCGTCCTGCTTTATAAATGATGGAAAAGGGAAACTGCCTACCGGCCAGGCAAGCTTTGTAAGAAGGGATCTGCCGCAGGAGTTGCAACTGGCTCCGATAATGAGTTTCACCGGCGATGCAAGCGGAGATCTCTTGGCCGCAGGAAATTTTTATGGTGTTATTCCTTACGAAGGTCGTTATGATGCCTTGTTCCCTACTGTGTTCTCATTCGACAAAACGGAAAATAAATTTAAGGTATCGTCTATTCTTCCCGCAATAAATGGTGAGATGAGGGATGCAAAATGGTTAAACGATAAGCAGGGAAATAAGATACTGGCCCTGGCAAGGAATAACGATTCTTTGATTTTTTTGAAACCAAACAGTAAATAATCTTTCACTCCAATTATTAATGACTATGCGGTGGAACTTTTTAATAGGGACCTTTTTATTGTTGGGACTATTGTCCGTGCAATCAAACTGTTCAAAGGGTAAGAATACCGACACGACAGGTAGCAATAACAACAATAACAATAACTCTTCCGGTGCTAATGTATCTTCATGGATCACCAACGGTGACCGCTCTGCATCGT
>Ga0207679_10000160_pt1 | contig 55787 bp, 83 predicted proteins | sample KBSC73metaG_FD_184320 | JGI IMG/M metagenome (GOLD analysis project Ga0207679, IMG submission 184320) | Corn rhizosphere microbial communities from Kellogg Biological Station, Michigan, USA - KBS C7-3 metaG (SPAdes) (version 2) | ecosystem: Host-associated > Plants > Roots > Rhizosphere > Soil ...
GGCACGCGAAGCGCGTAGGGCGGCTTCGGCGGCGTCGCCGTGATCGGATGGCACGGGAAGAACGGCGGGGCGAGATCGAGCAGAAGCGACCGCGTCACCTGACAGCTCTCGGGCACCCGAACCCACTTCGGCGCGTCGACCGATTCGCCGGTCGTCACGACGTCGTCGACGATCTTGAGTCCGAAGAGCGCGCCGAGCACGGGATCGGCGCACTGGTTTTTGTAGAGCTTCACCGCCGCAAGCTCTCTTGCGACGCTCGTGAGGCTGATCGGGCTGTTTACGACGTTGACGGCCCAGGAGAGGCGGAGGCGGCTCGGCATGGCGTCAGCGTACCGGAAAACCGGCGCCTTTAGGGCGTTGTAAGCCGCTCAGATCGGTGTCGAAATGGCGCCCCTACCAACCGTTAGGTCTGTTTTTCTACCGACCGGACGGTCCGTTGACGGCTAGCTCCGCAGCGTGATATGGTATTGTTATCGCGCAAGACCCCAAAACATCCGACCTTGCCCTACTTTCCTCGAGCGATCTCGCCGTCGCGCGCGCCGAGCTGCTGGCCTTCGATCGGCGCGCGGAAGAAGCCGCCGACGAGGTCGTTCCTCCCAACACGCGGCGGGCCTACGAACTAGAGCTGAAGTGCTTCACGTCCTGGTGTACCCGTCACGGCGTCAGCGCCGTGCCGGCGGCGCCGAGGGAGCTGCGGGCCTACCTGTTCGAGCTCGCCGAGCGCGGGCGGGCTCCCGAGGACGTGCCGACGGGCAAACCCAAGGGGCCGTTTGGCTACAGCGCCCTTATGCGCACGCTGTCGGCGATTTGCCGGAGCCATCGGAAGAGCGGGCACGCAAGCCCGTGGCACGACCCGGTTATCACCGAAGCGCGCGAGACGTTGGCACGCCTCAAGGGCACGGCGTCGCGAAAGAAGAAGCGGGACATCGGCTGCACGGGCGAAGGGCTGCTCTTTCGCGTGTGCGACTTGATAACCGATACGCCTCGCGGTCTTCGTGACCGTGCGATGATCCTCGCCGGCTGGCAGGGTGGCGGTCGACGGCGCGCGGAGATTGCCGGCGCGCTCGTTTCGCACTTCGAAGCCGTCGATGGCGGCTTTCGCTGGACGATCCCGCGCAGCAAGGCCGATCAGACCGGCCGCGGGCTCGTCGTCGCGCTGACGCCTGCGGCTGACGAGCGCTACTGTCCCGTGCGTGCGCTCCGGCGCTGGCTCGAGGTGTCGAAGATCACGAGCGGCGCGATGTTCCGCGGGGTCGACATGCTCACCGGAGCGATTCTCCCGCAGCCGCTCGCGCCCGAGGGGGTCTCACGAAGGGTCAAGCACTACATCACGAAGCTCGGCCTCGACGCGCGCGACTTCGGCGGGCACAGCTTGAGGAGCGGTTTCGTGACGAGCGCGTACGCGATGGGTCGGAAGCCCCTCGACATCATGGAATCCACGGGACACAAAAGCATGCGCGAGATGTCAGGCTACATCCGCCGGGCGGGGCTCATCGAAGAGTCCGCCGGCCGCGGGCTCATCGACGAGGCGATGTCGAAGCGAACGGCGCCCGTCGAGATCGCCGATCCCGAGTCGCTGCTGAGCGCGATCGAGAAGGGATCGAAGATCGTGTGATCGAGCAACAGAGCAGAAGCTGAACGGCATTCAGAAGGCACGACCGAAGCCGACGTTACCCTAGGGGGATCTTCCTCGGCTACCCGGCTCAGCCTCTGCTCTCTTGCTCGATCGATCAGTCGAAGCCCGTAAATCCCGCGCGATTTCCCGAAGGTTGAAAGATCCAAATCGCGCACGGCCGGTCGAACGGCTCGACGAGGCTGTCGACCATCCCATCTACCCAAGCGGGCTGCTGTTTTTCGGGATCGTTGTCGTAAAGGCACTGCCCACGCCTGGCGATCGGCCTGTCGCCGGGCCAGTCGGCGGGCTTCACGCGAGAGACGGCCCACCAACGCATGTTGTAGTTGCCCGGGTGATCGTCTTCGTAGCCGGGCGGGTAGTGGTCGTAAAAAGCGCGGTACCGCGTCTCTGGTGGAACATTCCAGTGAGGCCCAAGCAAGTCTTCGTATGCTGGCGAAAGCTGCACCCACTTGCCCGGCGGCAAGAGCGGCGGCTGCGCGATTCTTTTGGACGACGAGGCTCCGGCCGCGTTGGGAAGCTTCAGCAAAAGCAAGGCGCCGGCAGCGCCGAGCCCTCCAACGATGAGCCATCCGATTTTCATTTCGCCTTCGACCTCACCGCCACCACCACCGCCCCCAGCACCACAGCCCCAAGTACCACGCTCGCCGCGCTGACGCCGCTTCTCGCCGTCGTCGAGGGCACGTTTGGCCCCGGCGGCAGGTTCGGGATGCCGGTGTCGTCCACCACCTTGAGCGCGGCGCCCGGCGTCGTGGTAACCGGCCCGAGAGGCATTACCGCCGCTTCTTGCTCGTCGCCGCCAGAAGGAGCGCGCCGAGCGCGACCGCGCCGACCGCACCTGCGACGATGGCGCCGGTGCTCATGCCCTCTTCTTTCTTGTCCGTGGGTGCCGCAACTTTTTCGGTGGGCACGGCGATGATGGCGCTCGGACCCGTTTGATCGAGAACGGCGCGCGCCTGCGCGGGCGTGAGACGGTTGCGCTGCAAGAGCAAACGAAGGTTCGCCACACGCGCCTGCCTCGCCGCCTCTGCGGCAGCAGTAGCGGCTTGCGCCTCGGCAAACTCGCCCGGCGTGAAGAGTGTTGCGGTATTCATCGTGCTCTCCTCTTTCGCATCCTAGCCGATTTCCACGCGACCGTGGCGATCCCTGCAACAGTCGCAACCCCGAACACATTCGCAGCGTTGAACCTTCTCTTCTCAGGCGGCGGCGTGAACAGCGCAGCAGCCTCGCCGTCCTTCTGCAAGAGTAGCCGCCGCAGGATCTGAGCTCCTTTGCTCTGCACCGCCGCGACCGCTGGGCGAAGCGCTGGAAGGCCCTCGTTGAGCCTCGCGTACGCGGTCTGCGTGGCGAGCTGGTTCGCCGCAATCGTGGCGAGGAGGCCCTTCACCTGCGAAGCGTACGGCGAGATCGCGAGGAAGATCGGCATCGCCGTGGCGCCCTTGAGGCGCGCGATGCCTTGCGTTGCGGCATAGATCGCGTTCGCGTTCTGACCGATCTGCTTGATGCTCTCGTACTGCCCCTTCAGGCTGTTGTACTGGTCGCGAAGGTTCGACGGGATCGCGCTGCCGTACTTGCGTTGCAGCTCGGCAGACGCGGTGTTCATCGCGGCGACGGCGAACTGCGAGGCCGCGAGATCGAGCGGCTTGTGGCGCAGAATGACCTGGATGATCGCGTCGAGCAGATCGGAGAGGAGCCGCTTGGCGACATCGGGGAAGCCCTTCGACGCCGCTTCGGCGAGGAGCCCTTCCTTGAACGCGTTCAGGAACGCGTCGGTGACGGCCGCGTCTTTCTCGACGATGTCGGTCACGGCGTGGATCGCCGGACGGATGACGACGGCCTTGAAATCGAGCGGCGACGTAGGGATCGGGACAGCGGCAAGCAACGCTTCCAGAGCGGTGATGAGCGGACTGCCGCTCTCGATGATCCCGATCGCTGTGCTCAGGGGCACGGCGATGGCGGTCCCGAGACCTGGCAAGAACGCGAGCCCGTCGGCGAGCTGGTGGCCTTCCTTGATCGCCGTCGCCTTGATCTGATCGAGGTCGCCCGTCTTGACCGCGTTGAGGAGCGCTTTCGCCTTCGCGGTCGGATCGGGCGCTTGCGGGAGAAACTTGCGGACGTCGCCGAGCCCGAGCTTCTTCGACAGATCCTCCGGCGTGACAGGCAACCCCGCGCGCGCAAGCACCGCTTGCGGCGTCGTCGGAATGCCTGCTTGCTCGAGAACTTCTGCGGGCGTGGCCGGCAGGCCGGCCGCATGAAGGATCGCTGCCGGGTTGATGCCGGCTTTCGAGAGGAGCTCGTTGGGGTCTCCGGCGAACCCGACAGGCCCCAACGTTCCGACAGCGATGATGAACCCGACAGGATCGTCCTTCGCCTTGCCGAGCAGATCCGAGACGGCATCCGCCGCGCCGGCCGGCGCGTTCGCGATGAACTTCGTGGCGGCGTCGATCACGCCGGACGCTGCGTCGGCGGCGGCGTCGGCGGCGTCTTCGGCCTGCTTCTCGGCCCAGCCCAGGGCATCGCCCGCGCCGCTGACGACGGCCTCGATGGCGTCGATCGGGTTGAGATCGATGCCGAGCATTGGCGAAGCCTATCAGATTTGGTGGTTGACGATGTACGCGAGAAGAAGCGTTCCGGCGAGCGCCAGAATGTAGACGAGAAGCATGAATCGATCTCGACTCTTCTCGTGCTGAACGATCGCTTCCGGATGGAAGCACGGGCAGCGACGGATCACGACGTGAGACCGTCGAGCACGACCCAGTCGATCGTCGAATTGTCGGCGGTGTTGATCGTGCCGTCTGCGAGCTCGGCGCGGATGATGAACGAGCCCGGCTCACCAACGACGCGATCGGCCTCGGGTGCGGCATACTCCACAGTGAGGGACGTTCCGCTCGCGGTGTTACGCGTGAGCATGATGACGCTCTTGCCGGCCAGATCCCCCGTGAGGCGTCCGCAGTTGACGGTCTTTTGCCCGCTCGAGAGCGTCGCGGTGCCCGCCTGCTTGTGGAGCGTCAGCGACGTGCCCGTGATCGGTCCCGTCGTCACCGTTCCAACGGAGAAGTCCCCGTCTTTGGTGAGCCCGAGGATGGTCGCTTCGCCGTCGCTGTTTTTCTCGACGGAGATGTAGAGCGCGGATCCGATGAACGGAACGACGTCGCCCTGCGGAAGCCAATCGTAATTGATCGCCCACTGCTCGTTGACGCCGGTGTTCGGATTGCGGCAGCTTCCGACCTGGCGCATCCGGCCCGGCACCTGATCGGGATGTCCTGCGTCCGGCGTCGTCGTATTCTGGAGAACGAGCCCCGGCAGCGGATGCGATCCGGTCTGCGTGACGACGGGGTAGCCGAGATCGAGCGTCGTGCGCTGCGCGCCACCGAACGAGGTGCCGTCCAGGTTGTACTGCGCCGAGCCCGTCGGGCCGGCGGGAGAGCCGCCTCCGCCAGCAGGGCCGGTTGCGCCGGTGGCACCCGAGGCGCCCGTTCCGCTAGGGCCGCTCGGCCCCGTGGGGCCCGTCGGCCCGCTCGCGCCGCTCGCTCCCGACGGTCCAGCGCCGCCGGTGGCGCGCGAGGGCTGCGGATACGTGCCCGTCTTGTACCGACCGTGACCCATCGTGCGCGGCATGCGTTACCTCCGATTCACCCGCAGAGCGGCATAGCTCGCGACGGACGCCGCGAGAAGGAAAACGAGAAAGCCGCCTGCGCTCGAGGGCTCTTCGGGAACTGCAACAGCTTGGCAGGTGTTCAGCGCGGCGCGCGCCGACGCGATACGCGCGGGCGTTCGGCAGTCGCCGCATTTCTCGAATCTGTTTTGAAAAACGACGGTGGCGTCTTCGACCGACGTCGTCGCCCGGAGCTCGGCGAGTCCGTACGCGGGCAGTTCCCGCCACAAGTAATCGAGTTGCAGATCGAGCGACCACGGATCTCGGCCGGTGGATTGCGCGAGCGCGTTGAGCGCTTGCCAGCGCGGGCCGTTCCACTGCGCGATCCCATGCGAGATCCCTCCGTCGCCGGCCGCACGCGGATTCAGGCCGGACTCCTGCACCAGATTTCCAACGACGCCGGCCGCCTGAAAGTCCCGTAGGCCCTTCTGCGTCAGATAGTTGAAGGCGATGCACTCATTCACGGTCGACCACCGTTGCGATCTCGCCGGCCCACCCCGAGTACGACGCCGGGTGGATCCCATCGGCCGCCATCGGCATGAGCCGCGCGGGCACGGTCTTCACGCCGAGCGACTTGATCGCGTTTCGTACCGCGGGCACGTTGATGCCGAGCGGGGGCTCGATCCAGATGACGCGCGCCCCTCCGCTCTGGTAGCGCTGCACGAGCGCTCGGTAATTTTCGACGTTGGGGTTTTGGCCGTCGTTCACGCCGAGCGAAACGAGGATGGTTCCGGGGCGAAAATCAGCGAGCGTTGCGCCGTACGCGCCCGAGGCCCATTGCGCCGTGTTGCTGCCGACGTGTCCCTCATACCGGAGGCCCGGAAGAAGCTTCTCGAGCTGCGGTCCAAGACCGACGGCGTAGGAGTCGCCGACGAGCGCGACGCCGCCGGCCGTTTCGGATGCCTTGGCTCGCCGCGAGACGAGGAGGACGACGCCTAAGGCGCCGACGCTTGCGGCAAGGGCGGCAAGGGCTCTTCGATCCACGTCTCTTTTCTACCAGATCGGGAGAGGATGTCCCTCCCTAACCAAAAGCGGTCCCGCGACAGGCTTTTGCCCTTCGGATGCCGACAATCGCCCCTCGCGTAGCCGGCCAAACGATCGTCGCTTTCGGACTCGCGGCAGTCGCCGAGCGAAGACGTGATCATGCGGTAGGCAACGAGCACGCATTTGTCTGGATCGGCACGGAGATCCGCGCCCGTCCAACCCTCGCGCGTCGTCGCGCCATCGGGGAGGTGGATCTGAAAGGAGCAGAAGGACGTGGGTTCGCCCAGCTCAACGCAGTCCTCGCCCTCTTTGCGTTTGCACGCGTAGTCACCGGCGATGTCGTTCACGAGCGAGCTCTCGCGGAACGCAATCGCGACGAGCAGCGCCGCGGTGCGGTCCTTGTCGTCGCGGAAGAGCGGCGGCTCCTTGTAGATGCGCCACGCGATGGCTTCGGCGAGGTCTTGCGGCGGGTTCGGAACCACCGCCTGCATGAACGCGATGACCCGGACTAGAATCAGCCAGTAAAACCACATGCGGGCCTCCAAAAAGGAAACCCCCGCCCACGACGCGAACCGTGGACGGGGGCTTCGAGGGGGGAGCCGGAGCTTGGCACGTGCCGAACGTGGAGGCAAGAAAGACGAAACCCCCACCCCACGAGAATCGTGGAGCGGGGATCTCGTTGGGCCGACGCCACTCTCGAAGCGTCGTGCGCCGAAGGCTACGCGCGGCAGGACGTCAGATCAATCCGTCCGTCTTCATCGTCCGGCTCAGGAAACGCATCCACGACGAACTGCGCGAGCACCCGAGACGCCGCGACGTAGCTCCGAGGCTTGTCGTCGAGCACCGACTGCGCCAGATCGCGCATCGCCCGTACGGTGCCGTCGTCTAGCAGGGGCCGCACGACGGGCAGAAGTCGAAGCTGGCGAGAAACGTAGGCGCCGATCCGGACACGCTCTTCAGTTGAAGCGCGATACGGTCGCCGGGAGCGACGACGACGCTGTTGGTCGCATCCTGGCCGCTCGTCGAGGGGTACGAAATCGTGACCGACAGCGCCGTGTCGGTCTCGTTGCGCCGGACGGTCAGCACGTCAGGATTGCCGTTGGTCGGACCGACGTCGACCTGCACCTGGAGGTTCTTCAGGGTGCCCGAGCGCGTGATGAGGATCTCGGCGTTGCGCTCGACGGCCTGGACGCTGCCGAACAGAAGCCATTCGCCCGGAGACAACTCTTCGCCGCCGCTGTTGAAATACATCACCTGACAGCACTCGTCGTCGGTGGAGCACGAAGCGGGCGGGCACGCGGGCGCGCAACGATTGATCGTCGTCATGGCGGTGAGGATACAGCTAGTCCGTCACGATGTCACGGGCGAGCAAATCCGCCCATTTGCCTCGAAGGTGCCGATACCACGCGTCCGTATCTGGCGCCCCGCCGCGCGCGGCGCCGGCCGGCTCCCTCTCGATGCCGAGCTCACGAAGAAGCCTCCTGTACCGCCTTTCGATGTCGTTTCCGGTATCTGCGAACCACGCCGGCTCACGCCAGTACAGCTTTACGACAGCGAGATCGGACGCGTGCTCGAACGAGACGCCCGGAGTGATGATCTCGGGCGCCCGACGGTACGTGGGAACTTCCCAAAACACGTGCTTCGAGTAGCTGACGCTGCAATTCGATAGGTAGGGCTCCTCACATGACCCACTGGAACTGGCCGCGCGGAGCCGGTAGGCGACAGGACGCCTTTCGGTGACGAGCGAAGGCAGTGCTACCAGAAGCTCGCGAGTCGCGACGAAATCCGCGTCCCACTTGAAGACCCACGGGTGGGTCGCTCGCTTCAGGCAGAAACGATAGAACGTGATGAGTGAGTTGTCGTGCCCGCTCGGCGTCGCGGCCGTTTCGAGCCCTGGGCGGGAGATGGGCAATTCGTAGTCGACGATCTCGATGGGCTGCTTCGATCGTCTCGCGTCCTCCGACACCTCGCGACTCGCATCGGTGCAGCGGTGCAAGATGATATGGATCGTGTGCGGCAACTCGAGCCCACGTAGCGACTCAAGCGAGCGGCGAAGAGCGTCGGACTCGTTCCGCACGCGAAGGAGAAAGCTGATCATTTTTCCAGGTAGAACATGTGCTCGACACCGTATTGCGTAGCGGTACGCAAGGGTTCTTCGCGAACGAGGTACGGCGAAATTTCGCGCAACAAATCCTCCCGGCAGAGAGACAGATCCGGGATCGTTACCCCTGGCGAGAACTCGCTGGTCGCCATCAGGCGCGTTTCGTCGCCGAGCGGTGTGAAGAGAACGAGCACCATGCGTCTCCGAAACGACTCGACAGCGTTTCGTAGAATGATTCGCCAATCCCAGTTGTGCTCAAGGATGTGGCGCATGAAAACGGCCTCCGTCTTGGAGCGGTAGTCGGACAGGCGCGCGACGACGTCCGCGAACGGCGTGCGAGATCCGTCGATGCCCTTGTACCGATCGGCTGGAACGAACCGGCGCATCCAGCCAAGGCCGCAGCCCCAGTCTTCGACGTCGAGGCCGTCGAGGAACGCGGCAGCCTTTGCGTAGGTGATCGTATCTCCGTAAGGCTTCGGGTGCCGCTTGCTGTCGTTGACGTACGCCGCATCCCAGCGCCCGTCAGGGCCGGCTTCGCGAACCATTGTGTCGAGAGGCTATCACGTACTACATTCGTCCTACAATGCGCTTCCACGTTCTAGGCTTCCCCCACACGCAGTCGAACAAGCTCTGGTGCCACTGCGCGTACACCGCGAAAATCTGGAAGTTCATCGACATGATGGCCCCGAGGGGGCACCAGATCGTTCACTACGGCAACGAGGGCTCGGAAGTCTCGTGCGAGCACGTGCAGATTTTCAGCGAGAAGGAGCGCGCCGAGCTCTTTCCGCACGACGGGATCAAGGAGCAGGCGCCGCCGACGCTGTGGGACACGGGCTTGCCGCACTGGCCGCTGTTCAACACGCGCGCGATCGAAGCGCTGAAAAAGCGCATCAAGCCGAAGGACTTCATCCTCACCCTCGCCGGATCGTGCAGCCGCCCGGTGGCGGCGGCGTTTCCGAACCACATGACCGTCGAGTTCGGGATCGGCTACTACGGCACGTTCTCCAAGTACCTCGTCTTCGAGAGCCATTCGCACCGCGAGTGGATGCACGGGGCCAAGAACAGCAAGGGCGAGGACTACCACGACGCGGTCGCGCCGAACTACTTCGACGTGCGGGAGTTTCCGTTCGCCGAAAAACGTGGAGATTATTACCTCTTCGTCGGGCGGATGAACGAAGACAAGGGATGGCGGACGGCGCTCGAGACCGTCAAGGCGATCGGGGGCAAGATCGTGTTTGCGGGCCAGGGCAATCCGGGCCGGCTGCCGAAGTTCGCCAAGCACGTGGGCCCCGTCGGCATCAAGCGGCGCGGCGAGCTCATGTCTCGGGCGATTGCGAGCTTCGCGCCGACGCGCTACCGCGAACCGTTCGGGGGCGTTGCCGTCGAGGCGCAGCTCTGCGGGACGCCGTGCATCACAACGGATTGCGGGGCGTTCACCGAAACGGTCGATCCGGAGTGGCGATGCTGCCAGCTCCGCGAGTTCGTCGCTGCCGCCGAGCGCGCGAAGGGGCTCCAGATCCCCGAGAGGCGCGCGATCCGGAAGAGGGCGCAGTCGCGGTTCGGCTTCGACGCGGTCGCGCCGCAGTACGAGAGGTACTTCCAGCGGATCTACGACCTGTGGGGCAAGGGCTGGTACGCGAAAGCGCCTAAGGCTTAGCGGCAAGCTCCGCCCGCAACGAATCGTTCTCCGCCCTCGCACTGATCGCGTCCGCGACCGCTCCCACTGCCGCAATCGCCGCCACGCGATCGGCAAGCGCGGCGTCGGCGAGCGCGCATGACGCGCCATCTACCGGACTTAAAAAAGCGAACGGCCCCGCGCTAGCAGAGCCGTTCGGGTCTCTCACTTGCCCCATGAGAGGCGTTCAGCCTATCACGGGTTGACGGTCACCGTGATCGAGCTGCCGAGCCCCGCGTCGGCCGTGTAGCCTTGCACATAGGCGCCGTTTCCTCCGCCCGCGAAGTTGCCGGTGAGGTTGGCCCACGTCGCCAGCGCCGCAGCCGCCGGCACCGCTCCGCCCGGCGTGAGCCGCGGGATGTGCGAAGTGCCGAAATCGAAGACGAGCTCTGAAGAACTTCCCGTCACGGTCGGCACGTCGCCTCGGCAGAGAAGCCGGCCCCCTTCGGTGACGGAGCACCCAATGTCGTTGCCGTCGCCGTAGAGCGTCTCGGTCGTCGACACGAATCCGCCGCGCTGCGCGATGACGGCCGCATCGTTCGCCGTGACGTCGAACACGCCGAGCTTGTTGATCTCCAGAAACCCTCCGCTCACACGCGGCGTGTAGCTGCCGACGCCGCCTGCGCCGACCATGACGCCTTGCGAGAGGCTGTTGATGAATTGAAAGGCGCTTGGCCCTTCGGCGAGCCACTTTGATTCTTGCCCCTCGGTCTCCGGCCTGAGAAGAACGCTCCAACCGATGTGAACGAGGCTGACGAGAAAATCAGCAACGGCGATGCCGCCGTCTTTGAGAACGATGCTCGAGGCCGAAGCAAACACGCTGCCTCGACGCACCGTCTCGTCGAGCTTACGCACTTCGCAGTTCCAGAACGCATTGTGCGGAACGTCGGTCACACCGAAGCTGTCGTAATCGACGCGGCAGTTGTAGACGTCCACGTACCCGCCTTGCACGCTCACGTTGAAGCCTTGAAGGTGCGTCAGCGTGTACGTGCGGTACGCGCTACCCGGATCGGGCGGCACGTCCTGCGCTCCGCCCGGCACGACGTAGCCGTGAACGCGCGCCTGGCCTCCGGTGAGATCCTTGGCGACGAGCGCCACGGTTCCGGTCTGATCGCCGGAGGTGACCTCAATTCGCTCGCCGAGCACCCACGGATCGGCGCGCGCGGTGTCTTCGAAGAGCGGCGCCGTGTTCGTCGCCGGATCGGCGTTCGCCGCCGCCGTCACGGTTCCCGTGGCAACGGTGGTCATCTGGCCCATGATGATGAGGCCGGCGGCATCCGAGAAGTTCGTCGGCGTGTCGGGCTCGCATCCGGCCGCGAGACGAATCGGATCGCTCGCGGGAGGGGAACTGAGAAACGTGACCGTCATCTTCACGCCGAGGATGCCGTTCACGCGCCGGGCGAACTCGCGCCACGTCTTGATCGCCGTCAGCGTCGTGCTTCCGCGTGCGCTGTCATTGCCGTTCACCGGATCGATGAACCATGCCGCCTGCGTCGAGTACCCAGGATTCGGGCTGTAGCCCGTGCTCCGCGTGGGGTACGCCGCCGTCTTGTACCGACCCTGGCCGATGAGCTTCGACATGTGACTTCTCCTACGTGTCTACGGAGCGAGGACGGTGATCGAGCGGTTGAAAAAGTGCCACGTCGAGCCGCCGTCGTTGTGATACTTCGCGGTGAAGGTGTTGCTGCCGGCGGTGAGTCCGGTGAGGATGAAGGTTCTCGAGATCGACGTGTTGAGCGCATCGTGCGCCGCGGAGTTGGCGCTGTTCGCGTCCGAAGCCGCGACCGTCGAGGCACCCGAAACCGCGACGCCCATAAACGACGTGTTGCCCGCGCCGCCTGTCTTGTATCCGTTGTAACTGCACGTCACGATCGCTGTCGTTCCGGTCGTGATCGTGACCGCAGGCCCTGGAGTTGCCAGGTCTCCGTACGCCGCGCTTGCGGCTTGCGTTTCGTCGGTCGAAACGGTTGCAGACCCCGCGGCAACAACGCCGCTCGCACCCGTGGCGCCTGTCGATCCTGTCGCTCCGGCCGCGCCTGTTGCTCCTGTCGCGCCCGCGGCCCCCGCGGTGCCGGTCGCTCCGGTCGCGCCCGCGGCTCCTGCTGTTCCTGTCGCTCCGGTCGCCCCGTTGGCTCCGGCTGTTCCAGTGGCGCCCGTAGCGCCCGTAGCGCCGGCAGTCCCCGCTGTACCGCTCGGCCCGGTCGATCCGGTAGCTCCTGCCGCACCTGCGGTTCCCGAGGCGCCTGTCGCGCCCGTGGCGCCATCCGCACCTGCGGCGCCCGTCGCCCCCGTTGCTCCGGTCGCACCGTTCGCTCCGGCGGTACCCGAGGCACCAGTGGCCCCCGTCGCTCCATTCGCGCCAGCGGCTCCGCTCGGCCCTGTCGGACCCGTGGCGCCATCAACGCCAGCCGATCCGGTGGCGCCGGTAGCGCCCGTAACGCCCGAACCGCTGGGGCCTGTTGAGCCGGTGGCTCCGGTGCTGCCCGTAAAGCCAGCGCCAGGCGTTCCTGACGGTCCTCGCGGCCCCGTCGCGCCGACTGCCAGAAGGCCGAACGTGTCGGCGCACTCATTTTTACGGCGGCGCATCGCTACAGCCTTCGCAGATCGCTCGATCGCCGGGCGTACTGCTCGGCATGCCTCCGAGACGTTTGCCGCACTTCGTCAGGTGAAGGCAGTAAGCGTTAGAGGCTCCTGGGCCTAGAAGGTTTTTCGCGACCCTGTGAAGCACGATCGCTCCGGCGCTTGTAATCTCGCGGACCCATCCGCCCACAACCTCGACCTCTCGGTACTTCATAGGAGGCTGTCTCCGAAAAGAACGTGAGCGTTTGACTGCACGTTGTGCGCATAGCCGCCGAATCCGCCAGGCTGAGCCGCTACGAGGTTCGACCACGTGCAGTTGATCGCGCCGCCGTACGCGCCGCCAGATTCATCCCACGCACGGCCTGTCGTCGCGCCGTCGAGAACGAAATCTCCGACGGCCCCTGTAACCGTAAACGTCGTCGTGCCGAACGCACCGGCAGATTCGCCGTAGACAAGGCTTGATCCCGGACCGACGCTCACGCCCGCAGCGGCGTTGCCGTCCCCGTACACAAACGATTCTCCCGCGTAAAACGGAACGGCCCACACGATTCCAACAGCGCCAAAGGTGTAACCCCCGATTTCCACGCCGCTCGAGGGGGAGTTGTAGATCCCGCACGTGCCTAAAAGCACGTTGCCACCCGAGGCGGAGACGAACGTGGACTTGATCTTGTAGTCCATGTCGAGAAGAAGCGATCCGCCCGGCGTCGCGTTGACCGGAGATCCGACGCATCCGCCGCCAAAGGCGGTGACGAGGTACCCTCCGACAGCCTGAAGACTGAACGGACCCGTGTTGGTGAATAGGCAGTTCGTGACCTTCGTTTGTCCGCCGCCCTCGCACACCAAAAGAGTTTGAAACGAGCACCGGCAGTACGACACCTCGAGCTCGTTCGTGGTCTTCGACACGATAGGGATCGGCGGAAGACCCGTTCCGAGCGGAGGCCCTACGACGTTCAGGTTCGCAAACGAGAGCGCGGGAAGATATCCGCCGCGCACGTCAACATCTCGGAAGTAGATGTTGGAGCACTTCTCGATCGCGTAAGCATCGCCGAGCTCGACGATGCCTTGGGTCGGGATCGGAATGATGAGACTCGCCGGAAAATCTGAGCTGCTCGCATCGTTCGGCGCGGTGATGCTTGCCACCCCGCCGCCGAGGTCTTCGTCGATCCAGAAGATTTGACCCTCATTCGGACCCGACGTGATCCGCAAACTCATTCCGACGTACGGCGCCCATCCGCCCACGAGCGCAGCGTCGGTGACTTCCCAGCTCTGGCTGGTCGTCCTGTCGATCGGCGTAACATCCGTGAGCGATCCGGAATGGAGGGTCGTGAGCGTCCCCACAATCGCGAGGAGCGAATTGTTCGGAACCGTCGCGCGAATCACGAACGGCGCCTCTTCCGGAAAATCCGTCTCGAGATGAATGACCGTTTGCTTGTGTGGGAACGGCGTCGCCACATCCGCGCCCAGAAGCGTGGGGTAGTTGTCTCCGATGAGATCCTGAAGACCTTGGGGGGTCTTCAACGGCTCGGCATGCGTCCCTGGGTTGGTGTCCTTACCCGTGTCGTAGTTGATGAAAAATTCCGCCTGCGTGACGGAATCCGGCTCCTCGGACCGCATCGGCCGAGTCGGGTACGTTGCATACCTCCCGTTTCTGCCGATGACGTCTCCCACGGCTCACTCCTCGGCGGGTCCACCCGCCAGCTTGCAAAGCACGATGTCGCTCGACATGGCGAGCAGACTCACGGTCGATCCGACCGCGAACGTGTCGAGGACGCGCCCGTGATCGAACGACAGAAGGCCGAAGCCGCCCGCGATGGCGCCGACCCAGAAGCCGAAGCATTGGCTGCACCCCAAGAGCGAAGGCGCCGCTTCCCGCACGCGTCGGAAGATCGTTCCGCGCACGACGAGAAGCGTCGCCCCGATCAGGGAGAGCAGCGTCCAGATCACAGGATGTCTTCGATCAGGACGAAGGCGCCGCCGGCCGCGAGCGTCATCGTGTGATTGCTGGTGCTGTCGACGGCCTGAACGCCGAACGTGTGTGTCGATCCGGGTTCGAGATCCGTAATCTCGTACGTCAGGTTCGCGGCGGTGGCCGGCGTAGTGCCGGTCATCGTCGTCTGGAAAATCGGAGATCCGGATCCGAGCGCGGCAGCGTCTTGCCGAACCTTGAAGGTCACGACGTCGTTGTCGACGGCGCTACCTCCGGCTCCGAGCGGATTCATCCCGACCGTGACGCGAACCTTGCCGGTACGCGTCGTGAAGTTCGGCGTGTCGAACGTGAGTGTGGCTGCGGGTGTCGAGATCGCGCCCGCAACGTACTCCGCATGGTTCTGAAGCACACCCTCCTCGCCGCCCGATCGCTCGGGGTAGGTGTGTCCGACGTAACGACCGCGACCGATGACTTTCGACATGAGATCCTCCTAGACCTTCGACTCGAGGAGGATTTCCACGAGCCTCTTCGCTACCTCAGGACGCATTTTGACCGGCGTTGCGCCCTCTTCGTCATCGCGGAGCTCGACCGAGCCGTCCTCGAAGACGCGCACCGTGGGGCACTTCTTGAAGCCGCAGCACATCGTCTCTTCGTGAACGACCTTCATCGCTTCCTCCGGCTCTTCTTGCCCGTTGCCGCGTACGCGATGACGCCGACAACAGCCGCGAGGCCCGCGGCGCCAGCGACGATCGCGCCGGTCGACAGACCTCCGGACGCTTCGCACTTGCCCGTCGCCTGGTTGTAGGTCTGCCCCTGCGGGCAGGTCACCGCGATCGGCGTGCAGCGGTTCACCGCGGGGTTGAAGTTCGTGCCGGGCGGACACACGACAGGCGGGGTCACCGGAGGAACCGGAGGCATCGGCCCGACGCCGCCCGCCCACTCCGCGTACGGAGGAGCATGGATGCCGTCGTAGCAGGACGAGCCGTTGGCGTTCAGGCCGTTGACGGCGCACTGCCAGGAGTAGACCTTCACGGGCGCGGTGGCCGCGCCAAGGACGTTCCGGAGCGCGGTCATCGTGTTCGGACCGGGGAAGCCGTCCACGACGAGCCCCATCGCCGTCTGAAACGCCTTGTAGAGCGGCTGATCGGCGAGCTTGTAGCCGTGGGCGAGGAGCGCGTTGTTCATGTTGCCCGCCGCGACCATCTGCGCGGGCGTGTACGCCCCCGCGGCGGTCGCGATGATGCCACCCGAGGGCATCATCGCTTCGAGCTGCCGGCGGCGCTGGAGCTCGACGATCGGATCGGCGCCGACCGTGCCGTCGGAGAGAAAGTGGCGGCGGAATGCTGAGGGCGCAGCGCCGGTTCGCGTGTCGGTGCGCATTCCGACTCTCTCTCTCGCATTATGCCGCCTCTCGACGACGTCGTTCCAGGTGCCCCCCCAGTTGGGGTTGTACGATGGAATGCACAGCCTCGAGATCGGCTCGTACACCGTACCGGCGGGGCAACCGAACAGCGACGGCGGCGGCATCTCCCATCCCTTGATGGGAGAGCAATTCACCCCGTCCCATTTGTACTGCCCTGGCGGACACGGGTTCTGTCCAGGTTCGCCGGGCGGATAGCCGACGCCCACCACGATCGTCTCCCCCACGCGGAGGTCGCGCCACGTCTCTTGCCCGCCGACACCGACGATCGGCTTGGTCGGATTCGACCGGAGGAGCGAGGACATCGGCACGCCGTACGCCCTGGCAATTTTCGCCGGAGACTCGCCCGGCTTGACCTTGTGGAGCATCACTTCCTCATCGCCGCGTAGAGAAGACCGCCGACGACGACCGCGCCGGCCGTCGCGATCCCGATGACCGCGCCCGTCGACAGACCCGGCTTCTTCTGATCGGCGCAAAGGCCGGTCATCGGATCGCGGGCCTGGCCGGTGGGGCAAGGCGGCTGGCAATAGAGCTTGTTCGGATCGGGGAACGGAACGGCCGTGACCTTCGAGGAGTAGAGCTGAAGCGCGCATAGCGTGTCCTCGTCGAAGACGCCGTCGGTGCGGAGCGGCTTTGCCGGCGTCGCGACGATGTCGCGGTTGTAGCCGTACTGAAAGCAGCGCGTCATGTCCTCGATCGTCGCCGAGCCCGCGCAAACCGCCGCGCCCTGGTTCGGCGGATCGATCTTCCTCGCGGCACCGACCGCGGTGAGCGCGGCGTACACCCACGCGCCCTGCTCGGGCGTGAGCTTCGCGAAGAAGATTTCGGGACCCGCAAGCCCCCAGTCGGAAAACGCATTCATGGAGGCTCCCTTTCGCAACACGTTGTTGACCCACCAGCAATCCGCCGCGCGGATGCACTCGTCGGTGGGTCCTGAAACCGGATAGTCGGTGACGGAGTTGTTCATGGCCTCTCCTCGAACACGAGCGATCCGGCGATCACGCCGTACTGCGCGAACCGGCAGTAGGCCATAAGGAACTTGTCTTCGTCCGAAAGCGCGCTGAACTGATTCGACGTCAGCGTGGCGTCGCTAGGATTCGTGCAGGGATCGTTCTGCCGAACGCTCGCGAAGAGCGTGACGTCGGACGGCAACGGGATCGGGATGTCGAGCACGGCTTCGGCGCTGTCGTTCCGCCACTTGTAGCGAAGGTCGTGGATGTTCCCGAGGCTCGCCGCGAGTGGCACGCCCCACGGACGGCCGCCGTTCGGCGCCGTGTACGCGGGGAACGGCGTCTCGAACAGGATCGTCGGAGACGTGCTGTCCTGGTAGGTGATGCCGTCGTTGTTCGACGGATGGCGAAAGTCGCGCGACACGCGCGGCGTGACCATCACGTGCCACGAGATGTTGCCGTCGGGCGGATGCCAGAGCGGCTCTTTGATCTCCTTGCGGAGCACCGTGATCGATCCGTCGTCGCACGTCGGCGGGATCCGCGCGATGAGCTCGGCGTACTGGCGGATGCCGACGAGACGCACGCCACGCTCGCCTGGAAGGAAGGCCGCGCGGGCGAGCTGGATCAGGTAGCGCGTGCCGAGCGAGACGGTGGGCGCCGTCGGAACGACGATGCCGGTGAAGGAGTTGGTGTCGTACGGATCGGACTTGACGAACGCGAACTCGGCGTTCGGTCCGTGGGAGACGAGCTCGGAACGGCCGGAGAGCGCAGTCGTCCGCCCTGCGCCGTGAGCGCCGGGACGCAAGAGGACGACGTTGCTCGCGTTCACTTGAGCAGAACCGCCAGATCGGGAGACTCGATGCCGAGCAGACGGAGACGCCGACGCGCTTCGTCGTCACACATGTCTTCGCACGACTTGTCGAGCATTTGCCACCCGAGCAGCGTGATCGTCACGTTGAACGGAACGCTCACCGGCGTCTGCGTGAGAATCGCCGAAATCTTCACGTTGCTTTGCTTGAAGAGCGGCCAGCCGCCGGGCCACGTCACGGCGAGGACGTCGGCGAAGTTGCCGAGATCGACGAACGTGTCGGTGACGGCGTACTTCGGGCCGCCGTACACATCGCACTTGATCCCGACGCCGGTAGCGCCCGACTGCTTGAGCTGGTTGAAGTAGAGCGATTGGAACGGCGAGCCGCAGAAAGAGTTTTGCTGGGAGAGGTTGAACGCCACACGCTCGATCATCGTGTCTTGCGTGAGATTGTTCATCAAACTCTGGACGACCGGCGGAGCGTTCACGGCCGACGAAGAGAACTGGATCGGGATGTCCCCGACGAACGGCACCCGAGGCACGCCGACGACCAGCGCGTACGCGAGCTTCGGAGCGTAGAGCGCAAGGTTTCGGATCACGAGGTCGTTCTTCGGTTCCATTCGTCATTCCCTCCAAAACGCACAACGGGCGGCACGGCGCTGTTTGGCCGCGCCGCCCATTGGCGATGTCACTTCCGCGTTTGTCAGCCGACCGAGACGACTTGCCCGTTGTTGATGATGCGCGACAGCGTCGGGTTCTCGAGGCAATACTTCTTCCAGGCGCCGGGCATCTCCCAGCCCTTCAGCTTGATCGCGATCTTCAGGATGCCGCTCTTGAAGTTCTCGCGGCAGGTGTTGACCTGCTGCTGCACGAGAGCCGGCGTCGTGTCCATCGTCTGCTCGAGCATCTGGGTTCCGTTCGTGCCCGCCTCGGGCGCGTCGGTGCCCGGATCGGCGAGCGTCGCCGCGCTCGTGTAGCACGTGAGGTTCTCGTCGATCTTGATGTTCGTGCCGAGCGGATCGTTGTCGATCGTGAGCGCTTCGAGCATGAGCGCGTGGTGAACGGCGTCCTGAACGGAGAAGATCATGCTGATCGGGATGCCGCGCTCGAGGAAGCAGCCGTCGATCTCGCGGTACATCTGACCGCGGCAGGAGTTACCCTGCCAGGTGAGCCCGCCCCACGTGGCCGGCGCGAGATCGAAGTCGCGCGTCGGGTGGAAGAGGCCGACGTTCGAGGAGGTGTCCGTCACGTTCGTGCCGACGCTTCCGACACGCCGGAAGTTGACGGGGAGGAAGATCGAGCCCGAGCCCTTCGCGCGGTAGAGCGCATTCGCCGCCGCGACGAACTCGATCACCGGCACGTCGCTCGTGCCAGCCGCCTCGGCCTGCGCGAACGAGGAGAAGTAGGAGATGTCCGACGCCGGCTCGTTCAGGACGAGCTCGCGCTGGCCGGTCTTCCACTGGAACTGGTAGGCGTTGATGAAGTGGTAGGCCGCGCGCCAGGCGCTCCCGCCGTGCTGGAAGACGGCAGGGCCGAAGTTCTGCGTGGTCGCGTCGCTCGCGTTGACGAGCGAACCGAGCGCGCCGTTGTCCTGGTCGTTCGTCGTGTAGACGTCCGGGCTCGGCGGCGAGGCGCTGGCGAGCGCGGGCGCGGCCCACGCGTTGCCGATCGTCGAGAACGTGAGCGGATCGGCGAAGACGTGAACGCCGAGGCCGCGGATGAAGAGATCGGTGCTCAGGATCCCGTTGATGCTCATCGTCGAGTCGATCGACGCGACGCCGGCCTGCGAGCCGGAGCCGCCGAAGAGGTTGACGTTGTCGCCGAACGTCTGGAGGGCCTCCGCGCTCGTGAGCGGGAGGGGGATCGTCCACACGACCGACTCGACGACCTGGACGTTGCCGAACGAGCAGCGAAGGCAGCGCTCGACGACGCCGGGCGTGCCGGGGTCGTAGCCGAGTCCGAACGGAACGCGCTTCACCTTCTCGCGATCGTTGGCGAATCGCGCAGTCTTCTTGCCCAGGATGCTGTTCTTCATGATCGATCTCCTGCTGCCCGCCGTTTCACAGGTCCGCTACGGGCTTTCCGTCACACGTTGAGGTTTTGCGGGCCTCTCTTGAGGCCCGCCGAGGTCAGAGGTTCAGAGCAGAACGGACGAGAGCGACTCTTTGCTCTCGTCGCCGAGCGAGCCGAGGAACGGAGGCTCCCCGACGCACGACCCGCACTCCTCCTTGCTGGAAGGCATGACGGGCGGACCCGCGTTCGCGGGCGTCATCTGCGGGCCGGGAGCAGGCGTGAACGTCGCGCCGACGCCCGCTTGCGGCTGCTGGTACGCGGAGAGCGCGAAGGGGCCGACGTCGGCCTGACCCGAGAGCATGCCGAAGCCGGCCGTGGGCGGAGCTTGGGTCTGGCCGTTCGCGACGTTGATCCCCGCGGCGACTTCCGCCGGGTAGAGACGCGCGATGTAGGACTTCTGGAGATCCTGCGTGCTCGCGTCCTTCTTCGGACCGAGCCAGGAGCCCATGACGACGTTGTTCCAGAAGGTCGCGAACAATTTCACCCCGGCGCCGATGGCCGCGCCCTGGAGCGACGACTTGAGGAGGCGGTTCTTCGTGTAGACGCTCGCGAGCGCCGGAAGCGCCGTAACGCCGACGCCCGCGGCGATCCGCATGATGTCTGGCGACTGCGCGATGTTGAGCGTGTTCGCCAGCGTGCCGGCGCCGTCGCTCGTGAACTTGTCCTTCGGCCGCTCGGGCTTCGAAGGGTCGTAGGTGGCGAGGAAGCGATCGAGCGCATCCGCGAGGATGAAGCCGACGCCTCCGGCGACCACCGAAGCGGCGAGCTCGGCCACGTAGCCGGTGCCTCCGCGCGCCTCGAAGAGACCGGCGCGGCGCGGAGCGGAGCGCGCGCGGTAGCGCGTCATGCCCGTGGTGCGAGCGTAGCTGTGGCGCTTGTGCGACCGGCGGCGACGACGGCGCGGCGACGCGACCGTCGTGACCTCGGCGACGACCTCACGCGCGCGCGACCGACGACGGCTCCGGCGGATGGCCTTCCGGCGCAGACCCTTCTTCGCCGCCTTGCGGTGACGGATCGGCTGGCCGTACCACGCCTCGCGCGTCGCGCGGCGCTTGCGGCGCCGCTTCGGCGCCATCATGTAGCTTCTCGAGCGGCGCTTGCGGCGACGCGGAGCCTTGGCCTGAACCACCTCGCGCGCCCGGCGTTTGCTCGACCGGCGCTTCTTGCGGCGGCGAGACTCGGCGACCGTGGTGGCGCTTTCGCGCGCCTTGCGACGACGGGGCCGACGACGACGAGCTTCTTTGGTGGTTGCCATTTTTTCCTCTCGTGCAGGTGACGACGATTTGGGCGCGCGCGCAGTCTTCACAGGTGGGCGCGCGCGACCCGCAAGCGATCCGATCGTCGGAGCAGCAACCACGCGACTCGATCGCGCGGCAAGTCTGCTCTCGTACAGGCCAAATCGCCTCATGTGAGGAGTAAGGCTTCCAAGATGACCTTGTGCGGTCAAGAAAATGATTATGTTGGGCTGTTTGCCCGCATTCATCCGCAACTACGCACGTGGCGCGTACTACGCGCGTGTGACTAACGTAGTGCAGGGAAGAGCAAGTCGAGCGGAGGACCGCTCAAACCGACTTCGCCGTCACTCATGCCGACGAAATCTCCCTGGCCGCGATCCTTCGCTTCTTTGCCGGGCTCGACCCACCACTCGCGCGAGTGCAGACCCACGGTGCCCGCGGGATGCTTCGTCGTGCCGTCCATCTTGACCCATCCGCCGTGCTCGTCTTCGAATGCCATGTAGACGTGCGTTGGCGTGTCGAACGGCGCACGATGCGCGCTGCCGATGATCATCGCGGGAATGCCGATCGACATCATCGCGGCGGCGAGCGTCACGGATGCATCGTCGCAGTCGCCGCCCACGATGCAGAGCCCGCCGTCGTCGAGGCAGAGCGTCTGATCGGGCGTAGCGATGAACTCGCCCATCACCGGATCGCTCACGTACGGGACCTTCTTGCGGAACGCATCGAGGACGGCTTGCGCCTTGGCGATACGCGTCTTCGGTCGACCGGCCTTCTCGAGCTCCTGGGTCACCCACGCGCGAAGGCGCGGCGACATGCGTGCTTTCCATGCGCGCTCGGCGACCTCGTTGAGCGAAGCACGCGCGCCCTTGGCGCCGGCAGGGTGAGGGCGCGCGTCGGTGCGAACGCCAGGCGCAGGCTTGTCGATCATCGGCGCCGGCTCTTCTTCTTCGTCGCCAGAAGGACAGCGCCGCCGACGCCCGCGGCGGCGAGGAGCGCGAGACCGATCGTACTCGCGTTGCTCGTCGCGGGCTTGGTCGGATCTGGCGGAGTCGGCTGCGGGCCGGGAGGCGTCACGCCGCCTCCGCGATCGGGACAACCGGGCCGCGCAACCGTTGGGCCGACGACAGAGACGAGCGCGGCGGCGACGATGTGCTCGTAGTTGCCCGTGCCGATCGGAACGGGGTTACCCGGATTCGCCTTGTTCCACTCAACTTTGAAGTCGTGAACGGCTTGGTTCACGAGGCTGCCGTTGACGGCAACCGAAGAGCAGTAGTTCGGGTCGCCGTTGAGGACGGAGGAGAGGTTCAGCGCGGAGAGCTCGAGGGGGTCGTCGGGGACGGGGAAGAGGGGGTCGGCGGCGACGCCGAAGAAGTGGCGGCGGAAGGCGGTCGGCGCAGGCGCTGTAGTGAGGAGGCCGTTCGGAGCGAAGGTTGAAGTGTTCGCAGGAATGCACAGCCTAGAGATCGGCTCGAACACCGTGCCGGCGGGGCAGTTGAAGGCGCCGCCGCGCATGAAAATGTCCGTTTCGATGTGCCCGCCGTTCGGATTCTTGGCGTGCCGCCATGCCGCCGCCTTCTGCATCGCGGCTGCATCCGCCGCTGCGGTTGCCGCTGTCCGGTAACACAGCCCGTTGTTTCCCAAGGCTTGCCCTGGTGCGCACCCGCCGCCAGGTAGCTGGGGAAACGGTGTTCCGTCAAAATCTCGAGACGGATGAAACAGGCCGCCGGTGTCGTTGATCGTGTAGACATCCGGGCTAGGCAGTGGGTGTAGTCCGGGGATGCCGCTGACGTCGTAACACCGCCCATCCAGCGGGTTGAGCACCTGATTCGGCAAGCACTGCCCGAACGGGCCGAGCGGGAGATTTCCGTCGGCGAGCCCGACGCCCGTGTGGCTCGGCAGCCGCTTGAAATACTCCGGCGGCAGCGCATCGTGCCGCCCGTCGAACCAAGCATCGGGCAGGTTGATGACCTCGCCGATCTGAAGCGACGTGAACGTGCGGAAGCCGTTCGGGAGGGTGACGGCGGGCTTGCCTGGGTTCGCTCCGAGAAGATCCGGAGCACATTTCGGGCACTGCGCAAATTTTGCAGCGATTTTCGCAGGGGAGTCCCCGCTAACCACCTGATAGGTCTTCATGCTGAGACTCTCCTGACGTGTCCTTTGCAGACCGCGCGCGCATACGAAATGTTGAGACCGAACGCTTGAGCGATGGGCCTGAGCTTATACCCGCGCGCTCGCCAATGGCGAACGAACGCGACATCCGTATCGCTCAACTTTGTGGTGCTTCGGTTGTGTGCCTGCTCTCTGCGCGTTGCCCAACGAACATTGCCGGGCTCGTAATTTCCGTTGTTGTCGATGCGATCCAAGCTGTGACTCGGAGACGGTCTAGGCCCTACATAGTTGTAGAATGCCATAAAGTCTCCGATCCACGGCCTGAAGATCGAGATGCCTCGGCCGCCATAGCGAGGCCAAGACAAGTTTTCTGGATGCATGCACCTGCTCTTCATTGCTTGCCACGCGCGAAATTCGGAGGTCTCCGTCCGGCCGTGTACGAGCGAATCGCGCCGCGCACGTTCGGTACGCCAACAACCGCAAGAAACTGTAGATCCGTTCCACGGGCTGCTTTTGCGCGTCTTCTTCAGGCAGCTAGCGTTGATGATCTTCGTTTTTCCGCAGTCGCAAAGACATTTCCAGTTCGCGCCACCCTTGGGGCCGCCTTCGGCAAGATCGCGCTCCAGCACGAGCAGTCTTCCGAATCGTTGTCCGACAAGATCGATCGTGCGATCTTGCAGGCATCCGCACGATCTTGTGGGCAAGCGCCTGGGTTTCGGCTTCAAGAGCAGCCGTTTGGATGTTGTCAGCTTTTGGTTGCCGCAGTCGCACGCGCACTTCCATAGCGGGGACAATTTTTCTGTACCCGCCCGCTCTAGAACGACGAGCTTTCCGAATCGCCGACCCGTCAGATCGATGAACGCCGGCATAGCCCGAAGCCTACGCGATCACCCTACTTCACACAACGGAGCTTCCCGCAAGCCTTGGCTTCATCCACCGTTCGCGCCGATGTCCAGCACGCAAGCGGTAGCGGATCCCGCTTCATCCTCGACGCGCACACCGTCTCGCACGGCTCGGAAGATCCGTCGCCCTCGGGACACTTCAGCGAGCGGAGCGATTCGCACGCGGCGTGGCATGCGAGAGCGTCCGGATTGGGAGGCGGAGGCGTTGCAGGAGTGACGCAAGCGGCGAGGAAGAGGATGGCGAAGATCCTCACGACGGCCCCCTCGCTGCAAATTCACGCCGGACGAACTCGAGATAGTCCGCGGGCTCCAGTTGCTCGAAATTCGCGCACATCGGCATCTCGTGAAGGATCTGTCCGTTGCCCGACGGGCCGTGACCGACATCGACGCGCCTACCGCAGAACGGGCACACGAAGTCGATCTCCGTGACGTGTCTTCCGTCGTTCATCGCACGATCCTCTCCTCGGCCACCGCCGCCGCTCGCGTGATCGCCGCGACCGTGTCGCGCGCGCCCATGTTGTAGGCCGTCTCGATGAGCGTGCGAAGAGCGGTGATGGTCATCTGCACGTGCGTACCGCCGGGCTCAACGATCTGCGCGATGATCTCGTGCGCGGCACCTTCGGCGGTCGCGGGCCTGCTCATCGCGTCCTCGGTATCGCCGTCACGACCGTTCTCGCCAGCACGAACTTGCTCCGCGCGAACCTCTCGGAGATCCACACGTACCCATCGCCATTCCAGTCCTTCGTCCACCAGTTGGCAAGGCAGAGTCCGAAGCCCTTCTTGTACGCAACGGCGAGCATCGCGTGGTTGCCGAGAAAATCTCCCGCGACGTCGTCGTAGAGATCGCCCGGACCTTCGGCGAGGTTCTGGTACACGTTGAGCGAGATCGAGACCATCCAGCCTTGTGCGATGGCGTGACAGACCGCCTCGAACGTATCGGCGTCGCCGTCGGCCGAGTACCAGCTCGAAAGCTTCGCGTCGACCGCCGCGATGTCGGCGTCGAACGGAAGATCCTCGGACACGAACGCATCCGGATCCGAGGCCGCGCGCGCGTCGTCCCACGGCCATCGCGCATCGGCGATCATGCCGACCTCTTGCGCCGCAAGATGCGCCGCGCGCGACGACGTGCCTCCGTTGATCAGCTTCCCCCGCGGGTTGAGCTTCCACTGCGCCTGCGCGTAGATCCACCGCACGCTGGGCTTTGCGACCGGCGCTCCATGTGCGAGCGCGCTCCACTCGACGGCGGCCGACAGCGCCTGAGCGACGCACGTGTTCGTGCCCCACTGGCGCGGCAGATCGTCGATCAGCGGCCTCCAGTCTTTCTCCACTGGAATCGGCGCGGGCGCCGAAATCAGTCCGCACCGCTCGTCACGCAGCGGGCGAAGGAGCGCATCCTCGGCCGCGTGCTCGGGCACGTAAATCAGTCCCATACCGAAGTTCATCGGTCGTTCCGTTCAATTTCGATGATCGTTTCGTTGAGCTTGTCGAGCTCGCGCTCCGCGGCCTCGATCGCGCGACCGATGGCGGGAGAGCGAAGGAGAAGCTTGTCCTTTTTCACTTCGGGCGATCCGCGAAGGACAGAGACAAGGTGTCGAGAGACCGCGAGCGCCCTGGCGAGCTGCCGGTTGTACTCGACCGGACTCATCTCGCCCGCTGCGGCTGGTAGACCTGCGGCTGCCCGTCGACTCTGATCCCCTCACCCTCGATCGACATCGTGACGAGGGGATTTTTCAGGAGATCGCCGAGCTTCTTCGCCCAGTCGGCAGCCTGCCGATCGTTGTTGGCGTTTACGTCCACGCTGAGCAGGATGCGGTATCTCATTGGGGGCCGATCGACGGGATGTCCCACGTCTGCTGAGGCTCGGGTTGCCCGATGGGCGGCGGGATCACCGCGGGCGGCGGCGGAAGCGGCGCCTGTTGCGGCGGAGGCGGTTGCTCCGGGATCGCCACGTAGCCGGGCGGCGGTTGGTAGCCGGGCGTCGCCACGACGTAGCCTGGCGGAAGCTGCTGCGGAGCGGGGCGCTGCCGCTCGGCTTGCGCGCGCCTAATGGATTCGCTTTGCTCGCCGACCCACTTGGCGATCTTGTCCATGTTCGCGAGGCCGGTCTCCCAGAGCCGCGCGCTGCCGTCCTCTTTGTTGAGGAGCAATTTCGTGCCCGCGATGTCCATGACGCGAACAGGGTTGTCGTCGTCATCGTCGTCTTCTTCGGCGACGTGCTGGCCCTGCGGCTGCTGCTGGTTCGGCCAGAGCGATTGCATCGTCTCGGCCGCTTCACGCACCGATCGCATGAGCCCGATCGTCTCGCGAAACTGATCGGCGGGCGAGCGCGGCGGCTGCGGGGGAGGCTGCGGGTAGCCGTACGGCGAACGCGGAGGCGGGTAGTAGTCGCGCGGGGGCGGCGGGGGGGCTTGCTGTTGCGGAGCGCCCATCGCTTCGAGGAGCTTCTGCACGGGCACGAAACCGAAGCCTGGAACGAACATCATCCCCGGCGGCGGCTGCACGGGCGGCATGCCGAGCATGGCCGGAGCGGGCTGCGGGGCCTGCGGCTGTTGCTGTTGCTGCTGTTGCTGCATGAACGCCGCGAGCGCGGCGAAGTCGAACGACGGTGCCGACTGCGGCGCTTGCGGCTGCGAAACTTGCTGCGCGCGCTGCTGCGCGCTGTTCCACATCTCGAACTGCTGCTGCATGAACGCCATCATCGCGTTCATGTCCATGCCCGCAGGCGCCGGAGCGGGCGCGAGCGGCATCGGCATCGCTTGCGGCGGAGGCTGCTGCGGATACGGCTGCCCGTACTGCGGCTGCGGCGGAGGCTGGGGATACGGCGGCTGCTGCGAGTAGTAAGGCATCGGTCCTTGGGCGGCTTGAAGGGACTCGTCGCGCGTGTCGGGCATGTGGATCTTGCCCGAGCCTCGGGATTCTCGGCGGCTCGAGTCGTGGAAGCCGACTTCGTACGAAGCCTCTTCACGCCGGCCGTGAAACTGCTTGATCGCGTCGTACAGTTCGCGGCCGTTCTTCGGAGAGCTCGGCAAAACGAGCTGCGCTTGCGTGCCAGTGATGCGCCTGACGCTGATCATCAGCGCGTTCGCCGGCCAGATTTTGAGAATCTGCTCGTATTTGGCGATGAGATCCGGCTCGTTGAGCGTTACGCCCTTGTCGCCCGCGCGCTTGCGGTTCACCGCGTCTTGGTTGATGCGGTTTCGACGGATCGTCTCCGTGTCGACCGCGCCCGCTTCGCGGATCTTCTCCTCATCGGCGAGGAGCGGCCCCATCGGATCCTCGGGGTCGATCGGCGTTGCGCCTAGCTGATCGACGATGTCGGCCTCGTCCTCGACGCCTGCCATGGCGCCGGAGGCCCGCTTCTTCGAGGCCGCCATTACGACACCGGCGACTGCTGATCGTCGGACGCGGGCGCGGGCGCGCCGACGGGCGAAAGCGGAACGAGGTTCAGGACCGGCGGCGGGAGCGCCTCTTCCTCTTCGTCTTCATCGTCGTCGTAGCCCTCGGCCGCCGCGAGCTCGTCGAGGAAGACTTCCATCGACATGATCTCTTGCACGATCTTCACCTGATCGGCGGGAATCGTGTCGATGGTGCAGTCGCCCTGCACGCCTGGCGCGGGCACGCTGAACACGCGCATGCTTCCGTCTTCGGACATGAACATGCGCGTGATGAGCGCGCCCTTCGTGATCGGGTGCGGCTGCCCGAAGACCCACGTGATCTCCTTGCCCTCGTTCGAGAAGATCGAACGCGAGACGAATTTGACGACCACGGGGGGTTTCGGTTCGGGAAGATTTCTCACAGTTTTCCGTCCTCTGCGTACGAGTAGTAACTCCGGCGCTTCGCGTCGCCGCCGACGATGATGTGGTCCATGAGCATCATGTTGCATACGTCACACGCCTCGGCGAACGCCTTGGTCGTCTTGTTGTCCGCGTTGCTCGGCTCGGCTTTCACGCCGGATGGATGGACATGGAAGAGCACGATCGCGTGCGCGCCGTCGATGAGCGCCGCCTGAAGCGACGGCACGAGCGGCGCCGCCACGGCATCCGCTTCTCCGCGGCCAGTTTCGGCAATCGACTTCATGCGCAAATGGATATCGAGCGTCACGAGGCCGAACACCTCGTTCACCTCGTTGCCGATCGCTTGCGAGATCAGCTTGAACGCTTTCTCCGGCGTGCTGATCGGGCCGATCTCATCGGCCAGGCTGTTACACGCGGCGAACTTGATCGGATCCTTCTCGATCTTGAGGAAGGGCCGGCACGCCGAGCCCTTGCCGGCGCCGATCGCGATCGGATCGCTGCCGACCTTGCGGTGAGCTTTCGTCTGGGTCGATTCGCGCATCATCGGCGGGCGCCGCGCACCTCGACCGCGCGGAGCGCACGCGTGGCACGCGCAGTCACACGCTCGTTCCACGTGGCCGTGGTTCACGCCGCACCGCCGATCGACTGCGCCGCTTCCTTCGATCCCCACGGGACAAAGCCGGCGGCGCTGTCGGTCTGCACCATCACGTCCTCGAGCGCGAGGTCTTTGACCAGAAGCCGAACCTGCTTCTCGTCGATGAGCGGCCGAAAGCTCGCGCCGCCCTCGAGCACGACGTTCTCGATCTGAAACGGGAGCACGATGTCGCCGACCTTCAAGCCGGCGGCTTCGGCGTCGGGGCCGAGCGCATCGATGAGGACGAACTTCGTGATGTTCCGCGTCTCGTCGGGGCGCACGATGAGCGACTGCTCGCGCTTCTTGATGACGATGCGGCCGACGACCTGCGCGCGGCGGGGGACAAATTTCATGTCTTGGGCTCCTTCAGCTTCTCGATCTCGACCTGACACGCCGCGAGCTCCGCCAGCACCGACGAGAAGTGCTCGCGCGTCGGCGCAAAGTAAGGACCCTCGGCCGCGGGCGCCACGTTGCCCGGCGCGAACTCGCGCGCGGCGTTGAGAATCACTAGCGCCGACATCCGGCGCTCGCGATCGGGGCAGTCTGGAAGGCACGGCTCGGTTTCTGAGCTCTCGGCGGCGCAGCCCGTCATGTGCGCGCAGCCGCGCACGATCTCGGTCGCCTCGCGAAGCGCGATCTCCCAAAACTGCTTCGAGCGCCAGACCGCGCGCTTCAGGGCCTCCCAGTGGCGCGGATCGACCGGCACCTTCGCCGGGTTCTCGATCTGGTTCAGCCGCTTCAGCATCTCACTCACGATGCGCCTCCGCTCTCACAACGCATCCCCGTTCGGCTCTTTGATCCGCAGGTACCCACGCTCGCTCGACCTGGCCTCGATTCTCGCACACTGAAGGGCGATCAATCGAATCCACACGCTGAGGCGCACTCCGCAGCGCTTGGCTTTCGCTTCGAGGATCTTCCTCTGTTCTGGCGAAAACCGCACATGCAGGACGACCGTTTTGTGAGACATCGGTGGTACAGGCGGGATACTGCGGCAGTCTCGTTGTCCTGTCAACGGCCGTTCAGGTAAACTCTCCTCGTGTTCGGTTCCGGCCCCCAGCTCGCCGCCCAATGCCCGCGCGTCGCGCCGCCAGACGGATGGCGTGCGTGGACCGACGCGGACGGACCGATCCCCGAACCGATCGCGCGGCGCGCGACTGAAATCGCCGCCGACGAAAGCGTTCCGCTCGGCACGACCGAGAGTCACCCGCTCGCCGGCACCGCCGTGCTCGTCCGCGTCGAGCCGCGGGCGTGGCAACGCCAAGGCGGCGAGCTCGTCGAGGGGTGCTTTCGCGCGGGCGCGATCTACGTGCCGTCGAGCAGCAGCAGTCACGTGTCGGAGGTCACGCCTCCGGCGCAAAAGCCCGACACGCTGGCGCGAACGGTCACCATCCTCACGGCGGTGAGCCTCGTCATCGGAATCGGTGCTACCGTCCTTCGAGGTCGGAAATGAAGGTCACGTTCGGACTCGGCGAACAGGCGCAGCCGCCCGCGGTGGGCGTCGGCTCGCCGCTGCTCGCGGCAGCCGCGACGCCGTGGGGCTCGGCCATCCTCGCGGGCGTCGCCGGCAGCGTGACCGGGTGGGTGCTCGAGGAGTACGTCACCCGCAGAAAGAAGAAGCGATGATCCGGAACGGTGCGGTGGTGCGGGGGTTTGGGCTCGGCGCCGACGTCTCGGTCGGAGACCTCTTCGCCTACCGCCGGACGTGGGAGCCGTTCATCGCGGCGCATCTTCGCCTTTGGCGTCAGCTCAACGCGGGACTCGAAAGCCAGGCGGCGGCGCACTGTCCGCCCGGAATCGCAACCGATCTATCGAAGGTCGATCCGTCGTGGCGTTCGCTCTGCGCTGCGCTGTCGGTCACGCGCGCTCGGATCAGCGACACCGACAAGAGTGGAATCCCCCGGCAGTGGAACGAATGGCAAGGCAAGACGAGCGCCGAAATTCTTGCCGGCGCCCCGGTCATGTTGAAGTGGCACCAGGACGTCGTCGCAAAGGTAGGCGGCGTCTACAAAGACGAGCTATTCGACATCGCGCGGTTTCTCGGCGTCGACATCGATCTGCCGCCCGTGCCAGACATCTCGATCCAGCAGAACGTCATCGCGCGGCTCGAGGGCGCGTATGTCGCCTCGAAGGGGATACTTCAGATCGCCGCTTATGGTGCAGGCACGCAGATCGTGTTCGTTGCCGACGAGTCGAAGGCGATCATCGAAGGGCTCACCAACACCGTCAAGTCTTTGCCGGATGCGGCGAAGAGCCCTTGGCCGTGGATCGCCCTCACCGCTGTCGCCGCCGTTGTCGGCGGAGTGCTGATCTACCCGTACCTTCCGCGTCCGTCTCACGCTCGCTAAGAAAAGACCTTGCCTTGGCGTGCTCTGCCTTGCCTTGCCTGGGCCAGCCTAGCCTTGCCCAGCCATGCCTGGGCGGGCCATGCGCCGCTCTACGGAAAGAAATTCTGGATCGGCGCGACCGGCGCCACCTGCGGCGCGGGTTTCTCTTCCGATGGGCTCGTCACCGTCGCCGCAACGAACGCGCCGACCAGCGCGCCGGCCGCTCCACCGACGACCATCGCGTCCTCGATGTCGTGTGGCGAGCTCCCGTACGTGTGCCTCGGCCGCGACTTCGCCGCGTACCGGCCGGCGTAGGCTCCGGCGACTCCTCCGACGAGAGCGCCGAGGCCGCTCCAGATCCCCGTGATCGCGTTGCTCATGGGGTCACTATAGCCGAAGCTCAGCGGTCGGATTTGTCGAAACGTCTTGCGACGTCGAGCGCGTCGACCCCCTCGACTCCGAGGATGACCGCTGCCGGCTTGCCGTGCCTCGTGACCAGCACGTACCCGTCTTGCGCGGCATCCACCGCTTCGCTCAGATGCGCCTTCGCATCTCGAATCGACATCGTGCGGGATTTCTTCTTCACAGATCCCCCGGCTTGAGGCCGGTCTCCTTTGCGATCTTGGAGAGCATTCGAGGACCGATCTCTTCGGAGTCGTGAAAGGCGAACGTGATAGGTGCCCAACCTTCGCGCTCAAGCCTGCGATGAGATCCGATCACGCGGGTCTCTACCCAGCCGATTTGTTTGAGCGCCGACAGTAGACGTCTCGCCCGAACGGACGGCCACTGACTCAAGCAGCCTCGAAATAGACTTCGGTGGGCGCACGCCTGTCGCCGTTCTCGATCTCGTCCGCGACGACATGCAGCGCCAGCGCGCGAACGCGCGAAACGGCCTCCGACCTCGTGCTTCCGTACGTAAGACAGCCGGGGAGCTCGAGCACTTCCCCGATGTATCTGCCGTCGTCTTCGCGATCGATTCGGATCGTCAGGCGCATGGTCACAAATGTAGTCGCATTCGACGGGTCGTCAAGGAAGCACGCGCCAGTGCATCCCGCCAGCGATGAGGAGCACGACGAACAGCCCGCAGAAAAAGCAGATGCGCCCGATCTCGGCGATCTTGGCGTTGGTGGAGAGCGCGTAGGCGAGGACTCCGATGAGGGCGACCAGGGCGGCGATGTAGAGGACCATGCGAGGAGCGTGGGCGCGATCGGATGCGCGGTCAACGCGGCGCTAGGTCGCGACCGAAATCACGGCGAGTCTCGCAAGTGTTGCCACGGGAAGCCCGGCGCGCATCGCAGCGACGTCGAGCCTCTTCTTCTCTTCCGGCGTTAGGTGAAGCACGACCCGGATCGACTGCTTCTTCGCGCGGCTCTTCTTGGGCCGGCCCACCCTAGACCCCCATCTCGACGCCGCTCGCGTACAGGATCGCTAGCCCAACGGCCGACACGCCGGGAGCGTCTCGCGCGATGGCCTGAAACGCGCCCTCCATCGTTCCGCCCACCGTCAGGACGTTGTCGAGCACGATGACGCGACGCGGGCGAATCGACCGATCGACGACGCCAAGCGTCCGCGCGTGCTCGACGGACTGAAAGCGCACGCGCCTCGCGATCACTTTGCCGCCCGTCGGATCTTCGGTCCGCACGAGCCAGTTCGTGAGTGCTGTTTTCCCTGTCTCGTCCGCGATGCGGGCCGCAAGCTCGTCGAGATCCCCGGGCTGCCCCGGAATCCGCCTCGGCATGGGCGCGATGGCGTCGGCGCCGCGCAGATCGGGTTCGTCCGAAATCATTTTGACAAGCTCTCGAACGAGCGAGCTCACGCTTTGCTCGCTGGGGCGCTTGCCTTTCTTGAGCGCTAGGATCGCCTGCGTGCGCCAGTCGGTGCGGGAGTAGTGGGCGTACGCGAACGTCGGCCTCGAAAGAGCCTCCCCCGTGATACCGCGCGCGACGCGCTCTTCGAGATCGGCCGCAGGCGACTCGCGAACAACAGAAACCGCGTCGACAGGAACGCCGCGCGAGGCCGCGTACTGCATCGTCCAGTGCGTTCCGCCACTGGTTTTGCCGTCGGTGAACGCGAGCAGCCGATCGGCGCCGTCCACGAGCGCGCGATTCCGAGCGTAGTAGGCTTCGGCCTTGGGGAACGCCGGGTGCGCGAGCTCTTCGATGACGTCGGCGCAGTCGCGAATCACGGTGCGCGCCTCGAGCGGCTGACTCGAAAGAAACGCCGGCAGGATGACGCGGCATCGCGTAATCCCGCATGCGGCGTCGAGCGCTTGCGTGTCGGCGCCCTTCGCGCCGCCGAAGAGCATCTCCTTCGAGGCTACGGCCGCATCGATCGTGGCGAGGAGCACGTCAGGCGCGCTGACTTCGGCGATGTCTCGGATTCCGGTGACGGCGATAATCATCACCGTTTTTATAGCACATCGAAACGGCTACGTCATCTTTCGCCGCACCGCATCAATGCCCCACCCCACCGTCGCGCCGACGAGCGCCCCCGGAGGCCCGCCGACGATCGCGCCGATCGCGCCGCCAGCCGTGACCATCGCCACCGTCTTGCCGCCGCTCGGCGGCACGTTCGGGGGCGTCACGAACTCCGAGCCGGGCTGCCGAAGCACCTTCAGGATGCCGTCGTGGTTCACGAGCGCGGCGAGCTCGGGGTTTTGTGCGACCGCGTCGAACGTTGTGATCTCGCCATCGACCGCGCAATCGCGCGCGACGAAAAGCATGCACTGCGAGTAGTCCACGTGCTGCGCGTCGTGATGATAGCCGGGGCTCTGGATCATGTGCGCGCCGGGGAGCGACGGCGCGGGATCGAACGGCACGCCCGGGATGGGCTTTTCGAGGTGCCATCCGTCGTTGCACGCTCGGCCCGGATGCACGAGCAGACCGTTGGCGATCACCCACGTTTTGCAGACCGTTTGGATGATGCCACCTTCGGGCACCGTCACGTTCGCGAGCTGCCTGTCCACGCACGCCGAATGCGCGATCATCGTCGCCGAGAGCGAGTTGAACGGTTGCGGGCACGGAAGGACCGTCACCGCCCGCTGGGCCCATAGCTGATCCAACAATTTGGGGGTGAGCAGGAACGCGCCGAACATGTCGGCGACGTGCTGCTGGAGAAACGCCGACGCGTTCACGCGCACGCCTTCGATCTTGAGCGCGTCTTCGGAGACGCCAAAGACGCCGCGGTGGCCGTTCGCCTCGATCACGATCGGAACGAAGCGGTGTTCGAAGTTTCCTTCCGTGATCGCTCCCAGGATGAGCGGGGCGTACGCGGCGCTTCGCGTGTCGTTGGGCCAGTTCACTGAAGAACCGTTTCCGTCTCATGCTCCGACGCGTGCATCAGGACCATCACCGGGATCGCTTCTCGCCGCAAGATCACGAGCCACCACGCGTTGTCTTCCCACGGCACCTGCATGACTTCGTGCGCCGACTTGTGCGCCATCGTCAGCCCTGCGCGCATCGCAGAGGCGGCAGCGGCGTTCATGTTGCCGAGGATCTTGGCGGTGTACTCGGTTCGCGGCCAGCACTCGAAGCCGCTCGGATCGGCTTCGCTCGTCACGAGCACCAGATCGCTCGTCAGGTGCTGCTGGCGACCCATGCGGTATGCACCGAAAAGCTCCGTCGGCTTGAACAGGCGCGCGACGAGGTTTTTGCAGGCGTCGGTCGTGCCGTTGGCGAACTCGATTCCGTAACCCATGGGATCGGTCTACCTCGACAGCCCGATCGCCGCAAGAAGACCCGTCGCCGCCATCGTCGCCGACAGCGCCGCCGTTCCGACCGTGTCGCGGAGCTGCGGAGACGCCGCCGCTAGCCCGTGCGTCTCGCTCGCGAAGTGCTCGCAGTTTCGCCGAAGCAATTTGTACGGCGTTCCGATCTGGGAACGCGCTCGCTTGATCACTTCTTCCGGCGGAAGCGATCCCCAGTAGCCAACGAATCGGATCGGACCGACCGCTTTTCTGGCGAAGGCGGTCGCGTCCTCTTCGACCACTCGCCCTAGAAGTTGGCTCGCGTGCAAAATCCTCGGCTGCCCATCCGCCCCGTACGCGTCGCTGACGATTCCACGATGATCGATCCGTCCGATGCGCGTCGAGACCTCGACGCCGACGACGCCGCCGACGGGAACGGTTACGCCGAAGAGCGAAACGGTCGGAATCATCGCAGCCGTGAGAGGCGCTCGCGGAACGTGTTTTTGGCGACCGGCGCCGCACTCACCGCATCACGAAATGCATCCGCGTCCACTTTGTGCTTGAACTGGCCGACCTTTCGCGCCGGCTGTGCCCAAACGCTCCAGGGAAGCATTTCCGCCTCGTTGTAACGAACCACGTACCGCATGGGTTGAGGTAGTATACCCCCGATGGAGAAGGATCAGTACGACGCAATCCTTGCGGCCATTGCGCGCGAGGGCGAAGACACGCGGATTTGCATAGTCCGCGAGACGCAACAGGCCGCGTTCATGGCGGCGAACCAGAGCGGCCGGCACGCGGCGCTTTCGGCAGCGGCGCTCGGCGCCGAGCACGCCGCCGTCGGTGCCGAACATGCCGCAGTCGGCGCGGAAGGTGCAGCCATCGCGGCCGAAAGCGTCGCAAAGTCGCAAGGTATCGTGTCGGCGACACTTCAACGGGTGCCGCCGAGGCAAGGGTTGTACACTGCTATCGGACTGATTCTCGCGACCGCGATCATCAAGCTCTTCGAGAGCTGTCAGCCGCACTTCTAGGAGACAAATTGATGCGAGATCACATCGGAGAAATGGTTGTCGGCGGGCTCATCGGCGCGTTCATGGCGATCACCTCGAGCAGCAAGGTCGCCGCGTGCAGCCACAGCAACGACGCGCAGCGCGTCGTCAACACCGCTGAGGTTGCCGGCTACGAGCGCGCGCTCGACGACTGCAAGGAGCAAGGCAAGGACGCGGGATCGTACGCCGTGTACGAGACGTGCGCGAAGGACGCCGATCGCAGGTTCGGCCGCGAGGCGGGTGCGCCGTGAAAGAGCTGTTCGAGTTCGTGCTCGCCATCGCCGAACCGCTCGAGGCGCTGATCGAGCACATCGCCTCGGGTGAGGACGATCCGGAGAAAGAGAAGCAGCTCGCGATGGAGATCGTGCGCAAGGCGAAGGATCGGCAGGCGAAGCAAGAAATTTCCGGGCCGTGAGCCTGCGCGAACTCGTTCGTACAACCTTCACGACGCGCGACTACGCCGCCGCGCTCATCGCGGCGTGGCCTGAGGTCACGAAAGAACAGGCCGGCGTTCTTTGGGCGCAGTACGCGCTCGAGACTGGGCGCGGGGGCTCCTGCTGGAACTACAACATCGGGAACGTGAAGCACTTCGAGGGTGACGGTTACGACTACGTGATGCTTCCCAACACGCCCGAGATCATCAACGGCGTACGGGTCATCTTTCAGCCGCCCCATCCGCAGACGTGGTTCCGAGCGTACGACTCGCTCGCCGATGCGATGGAAGAGCATCTCGAATTTTTGAAGAAGCGCTACGCGAGCGCTTGGCACGCGGTAATCGAAGGCAACCCCGCCGAGTTCGCACAGCTCATCAAGGCGCGCGGCTACTTCACCGGATCGCTCGACGACTACGCACGAGCCCTTGTGAGCTTGCACGCCGAGTGGATGCGCTCGAGCGCATTCGACGAAGCGCGCGACGAGGTCGCCGACACGGAGCCGACCGGCGTGATCGTAACGATCGAGGGCGACATCAAAAAATTGTCGCCGCTCGACTCGGTCGTTACCGGCGAGGGCGAAGACGAAGCCTGATTTCAGGTTCGCCGTGAGGTCGATACGAGAAACCGTCTCGCTGGTTTTGCGGGAGACAGGGACACGGTCGCGACATGAGGGCGCCGCGATGCCTTTGATATACGCCTGCTGCTTGGTCGAAGCTAGAAGCCGCTCCGCTGGCTTGATTTCACTCTGCGGGTCGCGGCGGAGTTTGGGTCGGAGCTTAGAAGCCGCTCCACTGGCTTGATCGAGATCGGGAGCACCTCAAAACCTCGCAGGACGAGCCGCAGTCGGAGCATGAGGCCGCCCCGATGGCTTGATCGAGGCGGCGCCTATCTGCCCGCCGCTCACGATGCATCGGAACGTGAAGCCGCTCCGCTAGCTTGATCAGAGCCCTGGGAATGTCGAAGCAAAATGGATGCCGCCAGTCTGGGGTCGAAGTTTTTGAAGCCGCTTCGCTGGCTTGATCGAATCGTGACGCGAACACCGTCGGAGCACGAAGCCGCTTCGCTGGCTTGATCGAAATCCACTGGACGTCAGAGACTTGAAGCCGCCCTGCTAGCTTTTGATCGAGAGCAGGAACGCATTGCCCAAAGCGCGCAGTCAGTTCAGTCGGAGCGCGAAGCCGTTCCGCTGGCTTGATACGTTTTGATGAACCGATCCCGGTAGGGGCATGAGGCCGCCCCTCTAGCTTGATCGAATCGTCGAGGCGCGAAGCCGCCTCGCTGACTTGATGTGTACCTCGTCGATGAGTCGAAACGATGCGGGCCAATTTCAGATGTGTCAGGGTGCTCCCGCATCGGAGCATGAAAGCTGCTCCGCTGGCTTGATCGAGATCGCGGGCCGCAGAAGGCGAAGCAGTACCTGTTCCCGTCGGAGCGCGAAGCCGCTCCGTTAGCTTGAGAGTCGGGTCGCGTTTGTCGAAGCTTGAAGCCGCTTCGCTGACTTGATGCCGACTCACCGGAGTCGAAGCTCGAAGCCGCCACGCTGGCTTGATCAAGGCGTCCGCGGCGCGCGTGACGACTCGGATCCCTTGTCGGAGCACTAAGCCGCCCAGTTGGCTTGATCGAGCTCCCAAAAATTAGCGGTCGCAATGCACCCCTTCGTGTTGGAGCATGAAGCCGCTCCGCTGGCTTTGATCGGGGCGTCTCGCAGAACCGTAATCATTCCGCGGCCTCCGCGATCGGTTTGCAAGCGGTGCCCTCTGGCGCCGCCACACCTTTCTCTGTTTGCTCCGGTTCTTTCTTTCCTTTCCGCGCCTTGCGCTTGCGAGCACGTACGGGGTTTCCGTCGTCACGCCACCTCTCGCCCATCGTGCGAAGATTCGCGGCGGCGTTGTAGTCCTGGTGATGCTCCGCGCCGCACGCGCATACCCAATGCACGCGCGGCCCGACGGGCTCAGCTCGCGTGACGCCGCACGACGAGCACACCATCGACGTGTACTCCGCCGGAGCCCAGTCGACGCGATCCTCTCCGAAACGATGCACGAGCACGTTTTGCAGAAGCGCGAGCGCGGCGGTCGACCGACGGCGCTCGTGCGTGCTCGTCGGCGCCTCGCCGACCCAATCGAGCATCGGCATATCCTCGAGCACGAGGATTCGGTAGCGCTTCGCGAGAGCGTCGGCGTAGCAACGAAAGGTGTCGAGCCTCCGGCGGATCGCACGGGCGCGCACGCCACATTCGATGTCTTCGAGGTGCCTGTCGCGCTCGCGCCAGAGGCGTAACCCAAGGTTCTCCGTCTTCAATGCGAGACGATGCATGCGATCTTTGTCCCGCCACATGCGCGGGTGCTCGTCGTCCGCCGCAAGCCCCGCTTCCGCGACGTACTCCTTCGCGGCGTTGAACGCATCGTCTCGGTATCCACGAACCGCGTCCGAGTACGCGTAAGCCTCGGCCGTGTCGACGTGCAGTTCGCCGGCATCGTCCGCGGCGTCGTGCGTTGCGACACGGATCCCGCGCGCTCCTTCCGCGCGCCAACCAACATCGACGCCAACGACGCCCGACGCCTCGGCATCACGATCGACGATGTGCGCTCCGATCGTGACGAGCACTTCCCAGCGGTAGCGATGCCCGACGCGCGTACGTTGCACGGCGACTTGCTTGACGATCGCCCCCGGCGGAAACGGGCGGTGGAGTTTGATCGGCCACGTGATCGAGAGTCCGTCCGCGAGGTTTCCGATACGCACGGTAAGCTCGGCGTGCTTCTTGGCGTTCGGTTCGGACAACGTCACGCGCGGGTGCTTCCACGGCAGGTCTTCGGCCGAGAACTGCGAGACCGATTGAATCGCCGCCCCGATGCGCCCGGTCGCGTCCCAGTCGGCGCGCTTGATCGGATCGAGCTTGCTCGCCTTGTCGGCCGCGAGCATCGCGGCCTCGACGAGCCAGTACGTGCCGCAATCGAGCAGGTGCCCACGTTTCTCCGGAAGACGCGCGTCGCGCATCGCCGCGCGCATCGCTTCGTAGCCGTACCGAATCACGTGCGAGACGTCGTCGCCCGAAGCGAGAAGCTCTCGCGCGTCTCGCTTGCGGTCGTTGTAGATCCGACGAATCGACTCGGCGTAGTTCGCCGCTTGGCCGAGGAGCTGAAGGGCGAGGGCATGCTCGCGCGGGGCGCGGCAGCCGAACTTGTAGACGCGCGTGTTCATAGCCTAAAACCTCCCACCCTCGATGAGCCACACCACACCAACGCCCAGCGATTTCGCTATCTTTCGCAGGGTCTCTACGTTCGGCGATTTGCGCCGGCCGCGCTCGATCGCGCCTGTGTGGCCGAACGACAGGCCCGCAATCTTGTCGACCTCGGCTTGTGTCAGCCCGCGTTTTTTGCGGAGCCATCGCACGCGCTCGGCGATCGTCTTCATTCGGGTAGACTATACGATCGTCAACATCTGGTCAAGTACGAGCGTCAACGTCCGCCCTCACACGCAGCGCCGCACCTGCGGATGCTGTCGATAGGCGCGGGCACGATCGCGAAGTCGACGGGAGTATCGGCCGCGCTGATGATGCACCGCGCGACGGGCTCGGCGAGCTTGTCCGCGCAGCCCTTCGTGTGGTGCGCCATGCCGTGGCTGGACGTGATGGGCCAACCTTCGTCACAGTTTCGCTGGCGAAGGATTGCGCACGCGCGCTCTTCGATTGGTTCACGTGGCGGCGGCTTCGGAGCGAGAAGCGCAAGCGCCAGAACGAAGCCGCCCGTGCCGAGCAGCGCGACGAGCACGCCCTTCTCGCTCATCGCCACCCCCTGCCCTTCCGCATCTCCTGCCGGCACGCGTTGCATCGGTTGTCGAGCCCGCCGACGCCGAGCGGGTGCGTCGTGAAGCACTCGGTCGGCCACCACTCGCCGCAGTAGGCGCAGAACTTCTCCGGTCCTTCCTCAACGGCGCGCAGGCGCGGGGCTCCGCGCTTCAGGGTGAACGCTCGGAAAGGGCGAGCTGCTACGGCACACACGGCCCGCTCGAAAGAAACGGCTGTAGCCATCCCATTTGCGGCCGATCGACGCCCGCCTTCGGCTCGATCGTGAGCGGGTACTCCCACCACCACGGCCCGGCGCTCCACCACGTCCATCCGAAAACGACGTCGGAGCTCGCGGCGAGATACGTCAGGAAATCCTTCACGGCCGCCTGGCACGTCGGCGTGTTCGGCGTGCCGAACTCGCCCACGTAGACGCGCTTTCGGTTGAGCCGCGCCCACGCGACCACGCCCTTCATGCGATCGGAACCCACGGTGGCGCTGACGCACTCGCTGCCCGCACCGCTCGCGTCCCTGTCGAAGTAGTTGTGAACCTCGAACACGGCGTTCGCGTCGGCGATCTTGAGCAGCGCGACCGCGTTCGACGTGCCGTACCAGTTCGAGCTCCACGAGTCCGCCCCTGTCCAGCCGTTGCCCGGCACGGAGATGAGGTTTTGCGCGCCGGCCGCGCGGATCGCCGCAATCGCGGCGTTCGCCGCCGACACCCACTGCTCGGTCGGCATCGTGTTCGGCTCGTTGACGAGCCCGAAGACGACGAGCGCGTTGCCGGCGTACTTCTGCGCAAGACGGCGCCAGAGGTCCGCGAAGACGTCGTTCGGCACGTTCGCGCTGCCCACGACGTTGCCGTAGTAGCGCGCGAAATTCTGCGGATTCAGGATCACGGTCGCCGACTTCGACGTCGCGTACACCACCAGCGCGTCGAGCGCCGCCGCGTACGTCGTCGCGAACGCGCCTCGAGCACTCGGCTGAAGGCGCTCCCACTGAAACCCGATGCGGAAGGCGTTCATACCCTTGGCGCGGAAGTAGTCGACCTCGGCGGGCGTCGGCCACGTGTAGTCGCGGCCGAGAATGCCGGGGAGCGCGGAGCCGAAGTCGGCGCCGTTGAGGTTCGTGCCGCGGAGCGCGGGAGCTGCGGTGGTGAGCGCGGCGGGCGCGGCGGCGACGGCGGGCGGAGGCGGCTGAGGGGAGGCGCAGGCGGTGAGGAGGGCGAGGAGGAGCGGGAGGATGTGTTTCATCATCGCGGATGCTCCTGATCGTACGCCCGCTTGCGCAAGTCAAGATCGGTGGTCCAGACGGGGCCCTGCTCGTTCTTGCCGAGCGTACACATCCGCGCGGTCTTGCCGACGAGGAAGAAGTCCGTGATCGACTCCGGATCATCGAGCGTTTCGCCGAGCGGGTAGAGCGTGGCGTCGTTCGGCCTCGGCCGCGCGCGCCCGATGAGGAGGCTGCTCGACGGTCCGGCGTTGTCTTCGTTCCACAGAAGCGCCGGGCGCGTCTGGTCGTAGCGCGTGATCGTGCGGGAGGTTTGGGCGGGAGGCGGTGCGGGAGGCGGAGGCAACGGTGCGCTCGGCGCAGACACTATCGGTACAGCGCAACAGCTTTTGATCCACTTACCCAAAACGCAGCCGCCGATCAGGCTCGTCAAGAGCGTTAGGATCGGCATGACGCTCGCCAGACGCTCGATGCGAGTCAGTCGTCGCTGCGCGTTGTCGTAGCACGCGCGGCAGTGGGTGTTTTCTGCGTCGCGGTAGGGACTCACGGCATTACCTCGCGATTGCCACGGTCGAAACGCTTCTCTTCCCACGGCTGATCGGGCTCGCCGCCCGCGCCGCGAAGAACCATTCCGGTGATGAAACAGACGATCATTGGCAGCCCCCACGCGTGAAACGAGACCCACTCTTCCCACATCGGCACGGAGCACGCGCCCATGAACATGAGCGACATGCGCTCAAAAACGCGAGCGAACCGCCGGCACATGCACTCGCGGCGGCGCCAACGTTGGAGTTGAACTTCGACCGTTATGCGCTCTTTCATTTCGTCTCCTTCGATCGCGATCGAATCAAGTACGCAAGGTGCTTCGCCGTGTTTTCGGCGCCCTCGTGCATGCAGATGGCCGACTCGGCTAGGCCTCCGGTTCGGATCATCTTGTCGTGGTAGCTGCGATTTTCGTCGCAGAGCTTCGCGCACGCTTCCCGTTCGTGCTCTCGAACCTGCTTGATGAGCAAAAGAAAGTCTTCACTCATCGCACGTTCGCTTGTTTCGTTCCCGTTGCTGTACCGAAGCGCGTAAGCGTTCGCGAGCGCGGTATTGACGGCTCTGTCCATCCACGGTGGAGCCCCTACCTCCGCATTCCCGGCAACGCTTCGATCACGTTCACCACCATCCACGCCGCCACGCGCACGGTCCTTAGATACCGGACGTACGCCCTTGCTGCTCGCGTTGCTCCCCACCTCGGCCCCGTCGGGGGCGCGCCCGTTCGGTACGGATGCATCGTCGGTTTCTCCTCGCTCGATGGCGTCGGCCGCAGAGCGGAGCGCCTCATGGTATTCGCCCGGAAGTTTCTCTACCGCGCTTGCGTACTCGCGCAGCCACGCAACGGTTTTCTCTCGCTCCTGCTTCGCACCCGCCGTTCGACAAGCGCATGGTGCGCTCGACATCGGATTGCAGCACGCAACCGATCGCGAAAGAGGAACACGCATCTGAAGATCCTCCATGCATGCCCTCCACAGCCTATCGTCGCGCTCCTTCGCGGATCCTCCAGTGGCGTAAGAGTCGGCCCATGCCTGAAGCGGCACGCGATGCCGCCACCGTTCTTGCTCCTTGACGTTCACTGCGCGAAGCAGGGACACCGCGTCTCCCGTGGCGATATTTAGGTCATGCCGCAGCAGCTCCTCGCGATCTCGGCAGATATCGTCGATAAGCGTTGAAAGGCTTTCCAAGCGCGGATCGTTGTCGCCGTAGAAGTTCTCCAGGTTTTCGTTGAGCCATTTTCGCGCACGCCGATCGATGGTCATCGCCCCTCCGTCAATCGTGCGCGAATGCGCAACGCGGCCTCGACAGCGCCGTTGTTTCCTTCGCTGTATGGCGGATCGGTTGCGCCGACGTCGTCGCAGACCTTCGCGCACGCTTCTCGCTCATCGGCGACCGCCTTCGCCACGACGACGTCGAGCTCATTTTGCGAGTAAGCCGGAACATCGGCCGGCGCGACCCTCGGCAGTTCCGCTTTTCCGTACGCGTCGGCGAAAGCGCCGATCGCGCTGTAGAATTTCGCCCACCTGTCGGCGGCAGCCTGATCCTTCGCGTGCGCTGCCGGCTGCAAAACGGCGACGGCATGCGATGCGCGGATCAGCTCTCGAAGGAGATTGCGACAGCGCTCGAAGCCGGCCTGTTCGGCGCTATCGAGCAGCACGGCGAGAGACTTGTACGCATCGGCAGGAATATCGAATCTCCACTGGCCCCTCTCCAGGTCTTGACTCTCGAGCCACCGGAGCGCTGCGGTTTCGTGCGGAGTCGTCGGCCCTACGTTGCGTGCACGCGCGCAGGCTTCTTCGTTGGCGGCTAGCCACTTCAGCTTATCTTCGTCGGACATCACCGGATCTCCGTTGATCGCGCGCGAATGAGCCTCGCGCACGTGTGCGCCGTGGACGCGGATGCGAGCATCGCGGGATCATCGCCATCAGGACGATCCATTTCGATGATTGCGGCTTCGAGCCGATCGCGCTCGTCGTTGCATACCTTCGCGCACGCTTCGCGCTCTTCGCTGCGAACGTACTCGACGAGCGCCATGAGGCTGTCGAGCAATCCGTCTCGCTCGCGCCCGACGCTTTCTAGCCATCGCTCCGCTACGTTCCTCAGCGCCGTCGCGCTCATCTTCCCGTCTTCGCCCATCGCTCACTCCTCTTCGCCTGCACGGCGATTCTGTTCTGCCGGTAGTACCTCTTCGCCCTCGCGCGAGCCTTCGCCGCGCACGTGGCGCCGAGCGTACGGCCGCGATCGGCCGGCTCGCGTGCGCACGCCCCCGGCAGATGCCGGAAGCCTCGAGACGATCGAGACGGGCGGCGATCTTCTGTTTTCGGATCATCGCGTCCGTCCGTAAAGCCCCTCGTACGAGTGGCGGATCACGCGTTTAGGAGGGGCCGGATATTTGTGCGGGTTCTTCCGGATGAAGTGATTTGCCCAGTTCTCGCTGGGGAAGACATGCTCGTCGCCGTCGATCGTCGCAACGCGCCACTCGACGACGAAAAAGTGCTCCTTCTGGTCGAACTCGCTCGCCAAGCTGGGCTTCGTGTCTTCTGCCGTAGGTGCCCGCTCCTGCCACGCGAGCATCGCTTGCGCGCATGCGCGCGCTTCTTCGACTTTGGCGGACGGGCCGCGCGTTTGCTCTCTACGGTTCGCCCAGTCGAAGACGAGCGACGGCGCGAGCGGATCGCGACCGAGCAAGATGAACATCGGCTCGTCGGGCTCGGCGTTCGTGTAGCAGTCGAAATCACCCGGCTTGTTCTTCGTTCCCATCATCCACCCTCTTTCGTTCGTTGCCTCCACCTCGCCGACGCCAGCTTGAGCGTCTCGTACGCGTCCGCGCGATCCATGAACGCCGAGGCGAAGTACGCGACGGCGGCTTCGGCGACCTCGCGAAGCAGTGCGCGCTCGACGGTCCAGTCTTTCACCGCACCGATCTCCGCCTCGCGACGGCGCGTGCAGCAGCGGCAGTAGCAGGGCTCGCTCATGGCACACGCACCCAGCAGAGCGGCGTCGAAGGATCTCGCGGATCGGTGTGCGCGTCCACGATCCACCACTTGTTGCATTGTCCGCACGCCCACTTGTCGCCGATGCCGAGCCGGTTCTCGGGCGCGAAGCCGGGCGGACAGCAGCGATGCGAATCGTTTCGGACGAGCACGCCTCCGCCGAGCAGTTCACCGCGCGCTCCGATGCCTTCGTGCTCGGCGCCGCTTCGCTTCAATGGCGCGACGATCTCCTCCAGCGCCTTTCTCGCGTCATCCGGCAAACTTCGGATCCCGTGATCGAGCACGCGCCGAAAGTCGGCGTTTCGCCGGAGGCGTTCGCGATCGACGATTGATTGCTTGCCCTCTCGACGGATCTCGTGCGCGCACCACCTCGCCGTCCCCCACGGCACACTGCCATCGCTATATGTGCCGGCGATCTTCTCGCAGAGCTCGGCGCATCTTTCGCGCTCTTCGAGCGCCTTGAATCGGGCGTCCTCTGCCACGGCGTTCGCCTCGCGCTCCTCCGCCCGCACCCGCCCTTCCGCCTCCCGCCGCACTTCGCTCAGCAGGGTGCCCAGCGAAGCGCTCAGCGCGTCCGCCAGGTCGCTGGGGACACCCTTCTCGGCGGTGAGCCATCCGCGGGCCAGATCGAGGTCCCGTCCGCTGCGTTCGTCGTTCATCGGTTCGACTCCTGGCATGAAAATTGAGAGTGGGGTGGGTGGGTTAGGGTGGCGTGCCCCAACCCCTTGGGACTTTTTTTCGTGAGACATCAGAAAGTTTTCACTCAACGCCCCTCCGAGCAAAAAAACTTCTCCCAAACAAAAAAAAGACTGAAGGGGTTGGGGAATCCCTCCCCCCACCACCCACCCCACCCTGATCTCTTGTAACTGTTTGAAAATAGGTTTCCATGCCAACTGAGTGATCGACAGTTTTTCTGTGAGTGAGTTGGCACGGTTTCTCAGTTCCGTTCACGTTGAACTTTCATTTTCCGAAATGAGAGTTGGCACGATTCGCCATCTGAGGGTCCCGCCTTGCCCTAGCTTGGAGGTCAAGCGAAGCCCGTTGATGACCCGGCCGCGAAAAACCGACAGCCGCTTGCCGAGCTCATGGGGGTCCGGAACGTTGCCGGCGGCGCCCTCCCAACGCTTCCCGCGGCTGCCGACGAGCGCTTCGACGGCTTCGCGGATGTCGTCGAGTTCGTCTTGTGGATCGCCGCTCTCGTTCTTCTTGCGCTCCGATCGGAAGAGCAGATCGATGATGCTCGAGACGCGAAACGGATCGTCTCCGATGATCTGGTAGAGGCGCGTCACGAAGCACTTGATGGCGCGCGTTTCGGTGTCGACGTCCTCGTCGCACTCCGGACGCGCCTTCATCGGATCTTCGCCGCCCGCGAACACGATCGCGTTCGGAATGAGCCGTGACCACTCCTCGAACGATCCCCACCTCGCGCAGCCCATGTTCGGTCGCCCCGCGCGGTAGTAGGCGCGCAGGATGAGGAGCGCGGCCGACACGAGCCTGGCGCGCTGCGCCTTGATGTACGCAAGCAGGTCGTCGTGCCGAAACTTGGTGCGCCGCTCAGGGTTCTCGTCGGCGGGCTCGAGACGCGCCATGAGCGAGCGGCGCGCGGTGTCGCCGAAGAGCTGGATGTTGTTTCCAGTTGCCAGGATGACCGCGCGCCACGACATGGCGGGCACCTCACTTCGGCCGAGCACGCGCAGTTCGACCTTGTCGCGCGCCGTGAGCACGCGATCGAGCGGCCCTCCGCCGAACGGACGCATGGCCGGAATGTTGTCGAGGCAGATGAACGGAGATCCCTTGAGCGCGTAGGCCCCGAGGATCTTCTCGAGCTCTACCTCGTCGGACGTGTAGTTCATGCGCGGCGCCCCACGACCCGTTGTGATGGTGGCGATGGCGTCGGTCTGAAGCGTCTTGCCGGATCCTCGCGTCGAGGCGTCAAAAAGAAACGCGGGTACGGAGCCCAGGATCGCCGGCCGCGCGATCAGCGTCATAATGGCGGCAATCGGCACGTAGCGGTGGGCCGGCATCGCATACGGAAAGTCGTCGAACACTTCCTTGAGGAGCGACATCGCCCATGTGGCGTTTTCTTGCGTCGCCGCCTCATTGTGGACCGAAGGAAACGTCTCGCTCGGCACGTAGAGGTAACGCGTTTTGCGGTCGTATCCTGGCGTCTGCACGATCTCACCGTCGGCGCGCATCGTAGGCGTCTCGATCACGCCCTCGAGCACGCGCACCGTCGGCCACTCGCCCATGTCATGCACGTGCGCGACGATGTCGTCGGGCGGCAGGATTGGCTTGAAGCACTCTTTCGATTCGACCCAGCGCCGAAAGAGCGCGACGCGTGAGAGGCGCCCCTTGATGACGGCGCGGCTCATGGCGCGGATCTGCGGGCTGCCGTCGACGAGCTGCTTGTGCTCGTGATCGTCGTCGGTCGGTACGCTCGGCGATTCTTCGACCTCTTCGTGCGAGACGCGCGCGACGAAGACGAGCTGGCCCTCGCGCTGGTAGATGTTGTCGTCGAGTCGGAGAGCCACGACCGCGGCGTTTACGTTCTCGTCGAGCTCCGTAGTGACGGTGATGATCGGACGCGGATCGTCGGGCTCGGGTGCGGGAGCGAACGACTGAGAGGGTGATTCGGTTACGGAAGGCGGCGCATCGGCGAGCGCCATCGGGCTCCGCACCGCGCCGCTCTCGCGTACGAACTTCTCCGCGCTGCCGAGCGTGCGCCGAACCTCGGCCTCGGGAAGCCCGCAGCTCCGCCCGGCGCGAAAGAGCTCGTCGTGAACGTAGCTCCAGTGCGCGCCCAAGTAGAGGCCGGCGCAGAGTGAGAAGAGCGCGACCGAGCGGTTGTAAAGCGACGTGTTCCGCATGCCCGGACCGCACGAGGCGAGCGCCGCGCAATCGCGCGTGACGGCGGACTCCAGGTACTTCTCCGCGCGCTTTTTCGCGCGGCTGTCGGAATGGATCGTGTGCGGCGTGTAGCTCTGCGCCCATTCCGGCGGCTTCGTTTGAACGAGCTCGAGCGCCCAAGGGACGGGCAGCGGCGCCACGATGCCTACGCGCGGCCAGAAGTAGCGATTGCCGCTCGCGTGACGGCTGGGCGCGACGACGATCTGGCCGCCCTTGATCTTGACGTCGACCCCCGGCTCGCCGCCGAGCCCGGTCCTGTTCGCGAATTGCTTGACGTCGACCTCGGGCGGCGCCTGGTAGATGAGGCGGTAGCCGCGCCCTGAATCGCAGCGCGGCGTTTCGGGGAGCGATCCGAGCTGACTCTCGAGCACGGCGAAGCGATCGGCGTCGTCGACATCGACAGCAATGAGGTACTCGCCGCCAGGCTGCTCTCCGAGCACGATGCCGATGTTCGGCGTGAACTTGAGGCGCGCGCGCTGATCGCGGAGCTCGTCGCGCGTGTAGATGTGCTTTTGCCAGTTGTTCGCGATCGGGTGCTTGCCGATCGACGTCGATCCGCTCTTCGACGGCTCGTGAACCTGCCCACACGTGCATCCGCCGACGTCGTTCGGCGCGTGGATGAGGACCGGACGAAGACCGGCCGCGCAGTAGGACTCGATCGCGTCTTCGATGCTTTGGATCGAGACGAGCGAGTCAGGCAAGATCAGGCGAGCAGGCGTCGCAGCCATGCTCACGGTAGTCGCTCGGTCATTCGCGTTTCCCCTTCTCGAAAATTCACTGCTCAACGAGACGCCGCGCGTGCGAACGCGCGCGGTTGCAGTCGTCGGGAAGAAGGGAAAAACCGACCCGACGCGACCGCACGCGCGACGCCTTGTTGAACAGTGGAAGCTCGCGGCTGCAACACCGCTTCGCTTCAGCCGTTCATCTAACTGCGGCGCACGTGTCGGTCAAGAAAGCATTTCTCCACACGATCGAAGTGTCGAATCTCACGAACGAAGTAATCGAATTTCTTCGCACCACCGCCTCACTGTCTCCGCCTCGCTCTCGTCCTTCCTCGCCTTGAGCACGACGTGCGGCACGCCCCACGTCTGGCACCACTGCTGCCATAGAACTTGCTCGACGGAGAGGCGTCCGGTCGCTGCCTTGAGCTCGATCTCGATGTGCTGGCCCCCGCGCCACATGCCGTAGAGATCCGATTGCCCTGTCACGGCGAACTTGATCGTGCGCTCGCCGACGCGCGCGGCGCCGATGTTGCGCCGGAAGAGACGCAGATCGGGAAGCTCGGCGGGGGCCGCGAGGAGGAAGGCGGACTGGAGGACGGCTTCGCTCATCCTATTCCCTGCTCCCTCAGCCACGCCCCGAACTCGGTCTCGTCTTCTGGCGCCTCTTCCGGATACTCGATCGCATCGTCCAGTCCCACGTCGAGCTCCGGCTGCGGCTCCTCCTCCGCCTTCTTACGCGCCAGCCTCGCCGCCATGTTCGCTTGCCACTCGGCGTCGCTCTCGAAGCTTGCCTTTACCTCGTTGCTCCACGCCCACGGAGGCCAAGTTCCGTAGTGCTCCTTGTATTTCACGCTCGCGAAACCAGTTTTGTTTCCGCGCTTTCGCGCGAGTTGCACCATGCCGTCAAAAAACTGTCGCCGCATGTCTTCGGGTGTCATCTTGTAGCGAACAAGCTGCTCTTCGGTCTCGGCGACGGTCTTCGGCGGCTCATCGCCAGGCTTGAACTCGTAGCCGCAGTACGGACAGAGCGCGCGCGACGGCGCGATGTACGCGTAGCACTGCTTGCAAATCTTCATTTTCAGCTTGGTCTCGACGCGCTTGGCTCGAGTCGACAGCGACCAGTGAAGATCCTCGTGGGGGTAGCCGTGAACGGCGATGTTCGAGGCGTGATCGAGAAGGATGGGCTCGACGCTCGGGTGCGCAAGGCAGCCGTCGGGGCAGCCGCTGTGCCACGGCCGGAGAATGCGGCCGGTGCTGTTCCCAACGATCGCAACCTTTCCGTTGCGTCTAACAAAAATGGTACCAACCGGATTGTCCACACACCAAATGCGTTCGCCCGGCGTGTGGTCGCACAATTCTAGCCTTGCACGCCCTTGTCCCCTGGCAGATACGGATCGTTCTGAAGAATTTTTTATATGCATCCTGTAGATTGGATTGCCAGAAAGTTGAGATACCCCTGACGCAACATTGCACCTCCACCCTCGCCTAACACATAGACTTTGAAGTCTATCTACAAAAAGTTTTCTCCCACTGGTGATGTGATACGAGTGACTTTTCCAAGTGCCGTCACCATCGTATTTGTTTCCGTCTCCTAAATGAATTGCGCTAAGCAAAACGCCAAGCTGATGGCGGTTCATTTCCTCATAAGCGTAAGACAGGTTTTTGTCGATGAACGGATCAAGCTTGCCGCCCCATCCGCGCAGATGTTTGCCTGTGCCTCTAGGAATGCCTTTACTAATTGTGTATACCGCCAGCGGTTTTCCGTTTGGAAACCGATCTTTGGGTTCCCTGATGGTTTTACGATACTTGAACCCGCAACCGTTGAGGCATCTATCTATTTCAAGTATGTGCGGCTGCTCAATAGATTGACATATGGATATCGCATTGTTTTTTTTGCTAATCCACCCGTCGGTTAAGAACCATCCCAGAAATCTTATCTCGTCGTCTGACAGATTGACGCCCGGTGCCAGTTCTACGCCTGCCGATGGTATTTTATATGCAGACTTAATTGATGAAACAGATGATGCAATATCGATCGACCATTCGTCTGGCCATACAGGCAAACCGTTTGCCACGGATCGACGCTTGTAAACCATTCTGTGTCCGTTTGTAACTCGCAAGTCCATGTGTCTAGACTGAATTGAATACATCGCCTCTTCATGCTGTATCGGCCTGTCAATCACACGAGTGATTTGCTGCCATGAAGCATTGCCTGTTTTCAGGTCAAACGCCGCGACTTCATCACTCATATGGATTTCGTCCGGTCCACAAAATCCACGTTTTGTCAGGATCTCGGTTTTTTCGTCTAGACATTGTCTCCAGAGAACCAACGACTGCGTTGGTCGCGCGTGGACGACGCACTTCGCCGACGGCACATCGGCGCCTTCCAATAAAATATTGCAGTTACTGATCGCTTCGAGCTCGCCGGTGCCGAGCGCCTTCACGATGCGGCGCCGCTCGTCTTCGGGCGTCTCTCCGTCCACGTGTGCGATCTTGACGCCGGCCGCCGAGAACTTCGCGCAAATGTCGAGCGAGTGCTGGATGCCGGTGGCGAAGATGAACGTGCGGCGGCGCGGGCCTTCGACGAGGCCGATGCCACCTTTCGGGTTCGGGTACTTGTTCGCGAGCGCAAGCCAGTGATCGAGAAGACGGCCGACGAGGCGCTTGTCGCGCATCACCTCGCCGAGCTGTCCCTCGTCGTAGTCGCCGCCGACGATGCGAACGTTCGATAGGTCCGGCTGTTCCGGAGCGCGGTAGCAGACCGGCTCGGCGATGAACTTGCCACGAATGAGCTCGGCGTAGGTGGCGGCGATCTCCATGCAGTCGAAGATCGCGCCGAGCGGCCGTCCATCCTGGCGCGTGGGCGTCGCCGTGAAGCCGATGATGATCGCGTCAGGGTAGGCGTCGAAAACGCTCGTTCCGTACGAATCCGCTGCGGCTTTATGCGCCTCATCCACAAGGATGAGCCCGGCAGGCGGCTTGTCGCGTCGCGCGAGAGTTTGGATTGACGCCACCTGCACCGACGCCGATGGGTTCGTGCGCTCGTCGTTGCCGCGCATGACGCCGACGTTCGAGATTCCAAGCTTGGCGAGCTGGGCGACCTGCTGGTCGACCAGCTCGAGCCGATGGACCACGACCATCACCGGCACGCTCGACGTGCGGATGATGCTCGCCATCAGAACCGCCTTGCCGGCGCCCGTGGGAGCGACGAGCAGGATCCGCTTCTTGCCCTCGCGCACGCGTGCGCGGATCGTGTGGATCGCTCGGTCCTGGTAGGGGCGAAGCTTCGTCGGCTTGACGTCGAGTAGCGCGGGGCCGCCGAAGAGCGGGAGCGTCGTCACTTCTTGATCCACCCCTGCTTGACGAGCTCGCCCTCGATGTCGGGCGGCACCCATCCGGCGGGTTTCGTCGGTTTCCCCTCCGCGGGCTCCTTCGCCATGTTCGCGCGATGCACCTCCTCCATGATCGGGTGCATGTTCACACCGAGCGTGGCGGCGGTGCCCTCGATGACGTAGGAGAGATCGGCGAGAGCGTCGATGGCGGCGGGCAGGTTCATGTCGTCCACGTCGCAGTCGATCGCAAAGTGTAGCTCGCACTCGGCAAAATCCACGGATCCGGGGTTGCACGCGCAGGCCCTCAGAAGCTCGACGAACTCCTCTGCGATCAGCTTGAGCCGGACGCGCATCGTCGCGTTGTCCGGCACGGCCGGCGTCCAGTTGACCGGGTGACCGTACTTCAACTGAAACGCACGCACGCGCTGCGATAGCTGCGAGTTGACGAGTTTGGACATGGATTCTTGAAGCTCAGCGATCTGACGGTCGCGAACGCCGATCTCGAACCGCAGGTTTTCGATCTCGCTCATCGCATTGCCTCGCTCACCTTTTCCAGCACCCTCACGCACGTCGCCACCTTGCTTCGCCCTTCGCGCACGCGCGCAAGCGTTGCCGGATCTTCGTCGAGCCGCTTAGCGACGAAGCCCCAGGAGATTTGCCCGCGACCCTCGCAGAACTTGCACGCGTCCGGCCAGTCGCGATCGGGACGCTTCGACCAGCCTCGGCCGGCGCAGACGCAGCAGATCATGCGACCTCTTCGAGCATTGTTCGCATGACAGCGCTCACGCTCGGCTCGATGCCGGTCGAGCGCTTGATATCTGCGCGCCTCTCAAGGATCCTAGCGAACACCGATTTGCTGACACGCGTTGCGATTTGCATGCCGTCTTTTTGACGACGCGACGTAGCGATGGGCCGACTTGTCTTGGCCTCGATGAACGTCAAAATTTCAGGATGCGGACGGAACCACTCTCCGCTCATGCGGTGTTCGCGGAACATCTCATGGATCTTGGATTCTTTAGATCGGAAAAATCCAAGCAGCCGTAGAGGCTCGGCTGAGCCGATTTGTAGCGCAGCCACTCTTGTTTGCGGATCCTTGCTGGTTTGACCGATTTTGATCGGCCCGTCTTCTCCGCGCTGAATGAAATAAATCGTGGTGACCGCGCCCTTGCTCCTCATCGACGCTTTCCGTTCGCCTCGATCCCCTTCTCGATCAGCATCCGAACGATCTGGCTCATGTTCGGCTCGATGCCGGTCTCTTTCTTCAGACGAGCCTGCTCGCCGAGAATTTTGTTGTAGAGGGTCTTCGACACCTTCGCGCCAAGCACGATGTCGGGCGTTTCTTCCTGCATCCGTTCACTCTGACAAAAAAGGTTGACCGGGTCAAGATGATGCCGTAGGGTGCGGCCAGAGAGTGAGTGAGGAGGTTGAGAGGATGACGGATGCGCCCCGCGCTGACGATCTGAGGTACGCGCTCTTGCTCGATACGGAGACGCAAGGGCTAGACGCGTCGAAGCACGCGACCATCGAGATCGCGGTCTGCCTCTACGACGTGAAGCACGCCTCTCCGCGCGAGAGCTTCTCAGCGCTGATTCGTGCCGAGTCGAACGAGGCCGAGCCCATCAACGGGATCCCCGCGGCGCAGCTCGTCGACGCGCGCGAGCCCGAAGAGGTTTGGCGCGCTGTTCGGTGGTTACTCAAACCAGCGAGCGTGATCGTCGCGCACCGCGCCGAGTTCGATCAAAAGTTTGTGCCCGACTTCGGGTTGCCGTGGGCTTGCACGAAGAGCGACTTCCGGTGGCCCGGCAAGATGCGCGGCGATCACCTCGTGCAGCTCGCCCTATCGCTCGGGCTCGGCGTGGCGTCCGCGCATCGCGCGGCGAGCGACGTGGATACGCTGGCTCGGATTTTCACGCGCATCGCCGAGAAGGGGCACTCGCTCGAGGCGCTTCTTCTCGACGCGATGCGCCCGAAGCAGCGGTTCGTGTCGCTCGCGCCGTTCGAGCAGCGCGAGATCGTCAAGGCTTGGGGATTTTTTTGGAATCCTGAGCGCAAGGAGTGGTACCGGAACATGCCGCCCGAAGACGTGGCGGAACTGCCGTTCAAGGTGCGGCAGGTGTCGGCGTGAAGGCCGTCTACCTCTGGGAAACGAAGACGACGAGCGAGAAGATCACGTTCGGTTCGACCTTCTGGAAGAGAACCACTCTTGATCCCCAAATTTCGACCTACGTTCCGGCGCTCATCGAGCTTGGCTACGATCCGAGGGGAAGCGTTTACGACGCGTTGCTGAAGCCTGGACAGAAGCCCTCCAAGAAGGGCGAGAGCCCGGAGAGCTACGGCGCGCGATGCCTCGCCGCCATCGCAAAAGAGCCGTCGAGGTACTACGCGCGCGGCATCGTTACGCGGCTCGAATCCGATCTGCGAAAGGCGTCGGCCGACGCGTGGAACACGGCATCCCAGATGCGCGAAGCGAAGCGCCTTCGCATCTTCCCGAGAAACCCCGACGCGTGCATCGCGTGGAGTCGCGAGTGTGACTACCTCGACGTGTGCGCCGGGCTCGCCGACATCGACGATCCGCTCCTCTTCAAGCACGAGCCGGCAAACGTGGAGCTCGACGGCTCCGACGACATGACGCTGCTCTCGCAGAGCGCGATGCGCTCGTACCGCTCGTGTCCGCAGAAGTTCGAGTTTCGCTACATCAAGCGGCGCCGCACGCTGAAGAAAGCCGAGACGCTAGAAACAGGTTCGAGCATTCACATCGCGCTCGACGCGTTCCGAAAGAGCGAGGGCGATCTGGCCGTCGCGCTCGCGGCGCTCGTGACCGAGGATCCGTACAAGCGCGCCAAGGAGGCCGCGATGATCACGGGGTACGCCGCCTACTGGGGCAAGCCCGTGGGGATCCTGGCGATCGAGAAGTCTTTCCGGATCCCCCTAATCAACCCAGAGACCGGCGCCGCCTCGCGCACGTGGGAGCTCGGCGGCAAAGTCGACGCGATCGTGGATGCGGACGCGATCAAAGAACTGACGAACCCGGCGAAGGCCACGACGCTCGAGGAGCAACTCCAGGCGTCGATCGAGGAGGACGAGAATGGCGAAGGGTAAGCGCGAATACGACGAGATGAGGCCGTCGTGCGGCACATGCGGAGCGCCCGCGGTGTCTGAGATCAATCTGGACGTGCGCGATCTGAATCCTGAACTTCAGGGACGACAGGTCTACTGGGTTCCCGACTTCAGGCAGGCCCAGACTCGAATATCGATGATGTCGTGCAAGGCGTGCGTTGGAAAGCACGTGAAGGTGTCGACTGCGGTCGACATTTCCGTGGTGAAGAAATGAGACCCCAACCCGTTTCCGACGTCGAGCTCGTCTTTCCTGCATCGGTCGTCGATCGCGGGCTTTTTCCGAAAGAGGAGGACGTGCCCGAAGCGTTTTTCGATCGTGAGAACCCGTGGGCGATGTTCGCTCGACGGTGGTTCAACGAGGGATGCTCGACCGATTCGCTCATTCCCAAGTTCGGGATCGACAAGGGGCAGGCTATCCGACACCTGAAGGTTTGCATGGGCTCCTTCGCTCCGCGGCACGAGCACAAGATCGCGGGCGTGGCGTACCTGCTCTCGCAGTGGTTCGAGCCGCTGTGAAGCGCGTAACGATCGAGAGCCCGTACGCGGGCGACATTGAAGCGAACGTCGCTTACGCGAAGGAGTGCGTGCTCGACTGCCTCCGTCGCGGCGAGGCGCCGTACGCCTCGCACCTGTTCTTTACGCAGACAGGGATCCTCCGCGACGAGCTGCCGTTCGAGCGCGAGATGGGCATCGAGGCCGGGCTCGCTTGGCAAGCGGCGTCGGAACTGGTCGCGGTCTACGTCGATCGCGGTGTGTCGGAGGGGATGCGCAAGGGGATCGCTCGCGCTGTCGCGATGTGGATCCCGGTGTCGGTGAGGACGCTTGGCGGCGACGCGCACATCGAAGCGAAGTGGAGACGTGAACTTTTTTCAGAGGAAAACTAAATGCCCAAGGCTTCCCGAGACGCTCTCAACGCGAAGGGCAAAACCGACGTTTACCTCTTCGATCCAGACGACGTTGTGCTCGTCACCGACGAGGGATCGGCGCTCTACGACGAGCGCGTCGACAACGACTACAAAGAGTCGCTCGTCCTGAACATGCTGCACGCGCCCGACGGCGTGCCGCTCGGCGTCATCAAAAACCTCGTCGGCCGGCGCAACTCGGAGACCGGCAAGGTGGAGATCATCGACGGCCGGCAGAGAACGAAGGCGGCGCGCGAGGCAAACAAGCGCCTGAAGAAAGCGGGGCTCGAA
>Ga0207679_10000161_pt1 | contig 55489 bp, 44 predicted proteins | sample KBSC73metaG_FD_184320 | JGI IMG/M metagenome (GOLD analysis project Ga0207679, IMG submission 184320) | Corn rhizosphere microbial communities from Kellogg Biological Station, Michigan, USA - KBS C7-3 metaG (SPAdes) (version 2) | ecosystem: Host-associated > Plants > Roots > Rhizosphere > Soil ...
CCGACCAGGTGGAGAGCTCCGCTTCTCCCGGCGCGCCTCGATCCACCCAGCGCTCGGTGAGGAACCCGCCACCGAGCGTCCCGTAGGCGAGGAGCTGGACTCCGTGCTCGCGGCAGAAGGCGCTCATCCTGCCCGCGGCGCGTCGATCGAGGAGCGAGAACACGACCTGGTTCGAGACCAGGCGAACCCCGCTGGCGATCGCGACCCTCAGATGGGCGCTGTCGAAGTTCACGGCGCCGAGGTGACCGACGAGACCCTCGGCCCGGAGCTCCTCGAGGAAGAAGAGCGCGTCCAGCCACGAAGGGTCCGAGAACCTCCAGGCATGGAACTGGAGCAGGTCGATGCGCTCGCGGCACAGCCGCCGGAGCGCGCGCTGGACGGCGGTGCGGACGGCTTCGCGCCCGATGGGGCCGGGTTCGGGGACCCACTTGGTGAGCAGCTCCGCCCGGCCGCCGGCGGCGACGAAGCGGCCGGCGATCTCCTCCGCCGAGCCGTAGTGGTCCGCCATGTCGAAGGTGGTGAAGCCCGCCTGGGCGTACGGCCCCATCGCCCGGGCGGCCGCGTCGAGGTCGAGCTGTCTGCCGTCGCGCTCCATGTCCGCGACCTGCCAGAGGCCCGTCACGAGCCGTGAGAGGTCGAGGTCGGGAGCGAGGCGTCGTCGGTCCGGTCGGAGGGTGCTGGCCATGGAAGGTCCGTCCTACTCCGGCGGAAGCGCGGCGAAGAGCGCCCGGGTGTCGACGCCACGCTGTTCCAGGCCGCGCATCTCGCGCCAGAAGACCGCCGAGCCCACCGCCATCATCCCGAGCCAGACCACCGTGCTCCGGAGGTACCACGGGAGGACGGAGTCTCCGAGGTCGCGGGCAGTGTGGACGACCAGGAGCGCGCCGAGGAGGACGAGCCCGGTGATGGCCACCGCGCGCCGGGCGGCGGGCGAGCGCAGGACCCGGATCTGCGCGGCGAGCGCGGGGTTCCGGCGTGGAAGGGCAAGCACCGAGCCGCACATCAGGAGGAAGTTGACCAGCATCGACGTGACCAGGATGTCCACGCCGAGGAAGAAGTCACCCGCCAGCTGACAGCCCAGGATGCCCAGCGAGGCCATCGCCGCCGAGACGAGGATCGCGACCCGCGGCGTGTGGAAACGGGGATGCACCGAGGCGACGGCGCGGGGGACGATGCCATCCTCGGCCCAGGCGAACATCAATCGCGAGACGCCGAGCAGCATCGCCGGGAGGTCCTTCACCAGCGCGACGGCCGCCCCGGCGACCACGGCGACACGGAGAGCCGGGGAGAGACGCGCGCCGAGCAGCGCTGCGGCCGAGGTGTCGTGGCGCAGTGCCTCGTCGCGCACCAGGGTCCAGGGGACCGCGTGGTACACGGCGCCGGCAAACAGCGCGTAGAAGACCGTCACGATGCCGATCGCCAGGCCGATGGCGAGCGGCAGCGTCCGGGAGGGATCGCGCGCCTCTCCGCCCGCCTGGGCGATGGCGTCGAACCCGATGAAGCTCGAGAAGAGGAGCGCGGCCGCGGTGGCGATGGTGCCCGGTCCCGCGGGGGCCAGCGCCGGTTCGCGACCTGGCGGAGCGGCCTCGGGACCGAGGACGAACCCCGCGACGATGACCACGGCGCCGAGGAGGAAGGTGAGGCCGAGGAGCGGCAGAAGCACTCGCTGGTAGGTCTCGAGTCCCCGGAGATTGACCCCCACGAACGACCACAGCACGGCGAGCGGGAGCAGCACCCGGACCGCCGGGAGGTCGAGCCAGTGGGCCGCCCCCGGCGCGAAGGCTGCGATGGCGACGTCGCGGACGAACGGCGTGAGCAGATAGCTCACGACGCCGATCGCGATGCAGAGCGAGAACCACTGCGAGAAGCTCGCGACGAACCCGAGGTACGGGCTCAGGCCCCGGCTCGCGTAGACGTAGCTCCCTCCGGCGCGCGGCATGGCCGAGGCAAGGATGGCGTAGGCGAGGCCGGCGAGGACCGCGGGCACCGCGGCGAGGAGGTAGGCGAGGAGGACGCCGGACCCGATGCCCGGGACGTGGCGCTGGATCATGAATGGCACCACGTAGATGCCGGCGCCCACCATCGAGGCGATCCCGGTCGCGGTGAGACCGACCAGGCCGATGCTCCGCACCAATCTCGCGCTTGCCAAGGCCGGGGCGGGACCTGAGCATCCGGCCGATGCCCAGCGCAAGGACACGTTCCGCCCTCCTGCTGCTCCTGCTGCTCGCCGCGACCGCCCACGCCACGGACGCACCGCTCGCCCTCACCCTGGAGCGGATCGTCTCCCGGAGGCCGGCGCTGTCGGGCACCGCGCCCGGGGCGCCGACCTGGTCGCCGGACGGGAAGCTCCTGGCCTTCCTCTGGAACGACCAGGGGCTGCCCGAGCGCCAGGTCTGGGTGGTGGGCCGCGACGGGAGCGGTCTCCGGCGGGTGACGGAGCCGCGGACGCCGGGCGGGGTCTCGGAGGTGGCGTGGCTTCCCGGACAGCGGCTGCTCTACCTGGAGGCCGGGGAGGTCCGGCGCATCGCCGCGGGCGGCGGGAAGGCGGAGGTGCTCGCTCCGGCGGTCGGCGAGCGAAGCGTGCTCTCGGTCTCGCCCGACGGGCGGACGGCGGCGTGGGTGCAGGACGGCGACCTGTGGACGCTGGCGCTCGGGGGCGGGGCGCCGGCGCGGGCGACCGAGGTGGCGGTGAAGGCGATCGGTCACGGCGGCGGTGTCTACGACCGCCCCGACGTCGAGCTGGGCCGCAGCGCCTGGGACGCGGAGCTCGATCCGAGCTGGTCCCCGGACGGCCGGTACCTCGCGCTCCAGTACACGGACCGCCGGGGCGTCCACACGTTCCCCATCCCCGACTACCTCGGTCCCGAGGCGACGCTCGACCCCGTGCGCCGCGGGGCGCCGGGACAGGTCAACGACGTCCGCACTGTTGCGCTGTTCGACACGACGTCGCGGAAGCTCCGGCTGCTCGAGCTCCCCGAGCCGACCCGCTGGCACATCGTCGGCCTGGCCTTCTCTCCGCGCGGACAGCTGCTGGTGGACCGGGAGACCGACGACTCCGTCGATCGCGCAGTGCACCTGGCAGATCCGGCGACCGGGCGGCTGACCGAGGTGTGGACCGACCACCGGCCCTCGCGGATCTACAACCAGGTCGCCTCGGCCTGGCACCCCGACGGCAAGCGCATCCTCCTCACCGGCGATCTCGACGAGCGGTACCGGCTGTACGCCCTCACCCCGGGCTCGCGGGAGCTGCAGCCGCTGACCTCCGCCGCGCACGACGTGCTCGGCCCCGCCATCGCGCCTGCCGGGGCAAGGGTCATCCACTACCTCTCCAACGACCCGTCGCCCGAGCAGCGACAGGTGTGGCGCATCCCGGCCGGAGGCGGAACGGCGACGCGGGTGAGCACCCTCCCGGGCACGGACCGGGCAATCGTCTCGCCCGACGGCGAGGCGGCCGCCCTCCTCCACAGCGACGACACCGCGCCGACCGAGCTGTACGTCGGCGGTCGCCGCGTCACGCGGTCGCCGCCGCCGGACTTCGACCGCGTGCGCTGGGGCCGGGTGCAGTACCGGACCTTCCCGTCGACCACCGCCGGGGTCCCGCTCCACCTGCGCATCGTCACCCCGGCGGACATGGACCCGAAGCGGAGGTACCCGGTGCTCTTCGGGCCGGTCTACAGCAACACGGTCCGCAACCAGTGGAACCCGCGCTTCGGCCCGCTGATGCAGCTGCTGGTCGAGCACGGGTACGTGCTGGTGCAGGTGGACTCGCGCGGGAGCACCGGGTACGGGCGCGCGTTCCGGGAGAAGTTCCTCTTCGAGTGGGGGCGGAGCGACCTCGACGACTACCAGGACGCGGTCGCCGGGATGAAGACGCTGCCCTTCGTGGATCCGGGCCGGATCGGCATCTTCGGGAGCAGCTACGGTGGGCTGCTGACGGTCTTCTCGCTGTTCAAGAAGCCGGGGCTGTTCCAGGCCGGGGTGGCGGGCGCGCCGGCGACGGACCCGCGCTACTACGGCAGCGACGACGTGGCGATCACCCGGACCCCGGCGACGCATCCGGAGGTCTTCGACCGCGGCCGCGCGGCGCCGTACGTCTCGGGGCTCCGAGATCCGCTCCTCATCATCCACGGCATGGCGGACGACGTCGTCCCCTTCCAGACCTCGGTGATGCTCACCCAGGAGCTGGTGAAGGCGCACAAGCGCTTCGAGTTCGCGTTCACCCCGACGGCGACGCACGCCTGGGCGGCGAAGGAGGACGACGCCCTCTACTTCTACGGGCGGCTGGTGGACTTCTTCGAGCGGTGGATCCCGCCCGGTCCGCGCGACGCGCCCACGCCGCCGCGGTCGGATGTGAAGTCGACCCTCTGAGACGGAGCCGAGCCGCCGCTCAGCGCTTCTTCATCCGCTTCCGGTTGGCCGCGACCTTCCGCGTGAGGCGCAGGTGCGCCGCGACGTGCGGAACGCAGGCGATCACCGCGGTGCAGATCATCGCGACGATGGCCGCGAGGGCCGCCGCACGCTGCAGGTGGATGATGCGCGACACCGAGAGCGCCGCGAGGACCAGGGTCGAGACGGGAGGGAGCAAGGACTGCCTGAATCTACCAGCGGCGACCGACCCCCCGCGCTCGTCCTGCAGGACAGGCGCGAGCTGTCACCGGGCTGGCGCCTACGCGTGATCCGAGGCGCCGGCGTCGCCGGTGGAGTCGGCCTGCGACGGCGTCGTGTCGGTCTGCTCCTCACCCTGTGCCTCGGGGTCCGGCGGCTCGGGGAGGGGCGCGGCGGGCGGAGCTGGTGGGAGCGCCTCGAGGCGATCGGCGTCGGCGTCCTCTCCAGCACGGCGGAAGAGACGGATGGCCTCGTTCCGGTTGCCGATCTCCTCGGCCAGGCGCGCTCCCCGACCGAACTGCCCGGCCTTCTCCAGCAGGGGGAACGCCTTGTCCTTCCGGCCAGCGGCCTCCCACGCGTCGGCGGCGTCGACCGGGCGCTCGAGCAGCTCGAACCACCGCGCGCGGGCCATCGACTTGCTCTCCTCGGTCGCGCGCTGCAGCTCGCGCTCGCCCAGCGCCTTCGCCTCCGCGTTCAGGCCCAGCTGCTGCATGAACCGGAACGCCTTCGGCGGCGGAAGCGGCTCGAGCAACTTCGCTGCCTGTTCGCGACGGCGAGCCTGGACGAGGAGCAGCGCAGCGCCGAGCCGGTCACCCCGCTCCACCAGCCGGTCCACCTCCAGCGTGCGCACGCGATCGACCGAGGCCACGTCGCGGGAGCGCTCGTATGCCTTGCGCGCGGCGCTCAGCTTTCCCGCGCGCTCCCAGGCGAGCCCGGCCTGATCGAACTGGCGCGCCCGCTCGTAGAGCTTCGCCACGTCCTCGAAACGACCGGACTTCACGTGCAGCTCCATCAGGAGCTCCCACCCCTCGCCCTTCTCCAGCAGGGTCTGGGCTTCACCCGGGGGGAGCTGGGTGGCCAGCCGGCGCGCGGTGTCGTTGTCCTTGGCCGCGAGCGCCGCCCGGAGTGCCGAGCGCAGGTCGCCTCCGGCCTCGAAGAGCCGCGCGGCATCGGCGAAGGAGCCGTGCTTGTCGTGGAGGCGGGCGGCGTCGCGTGTCCGTCCACGCGACTCGAGGAAGTCCGCCTGACCCTTCCAGTCACCCGCCAGCTCGGCGGGAATCTCCAGCAGTCCACCCCGCGGCGCTGGGGCAGGCCCGCGCTCGTTGCGCTCGCCACGGGCGGCTCGCTCCGGACGGGGCGGCCGATCGCGGCGCTCGCCCCGCTCACCTCGCTCGGGACGCTCCCGTCCTGCGCGGCGGGCGGGGCCACCCCGCTCGGCCGGGGACTCCGCCGCTCCGGCCGGGGCGCGCAGCTCGTCCGCACCGGGACGGCGTCCCGCGGCGGCGAAGGCCCCGTCGGCACGCTCGTGCTCGCCCACCGCGGCCCAGGCCAGTCCGACACGGAACAGCACCTCGCCGTAGGCGCGCGCGGGCGTCATGGGTGCCTCCGCCGCGGGCGGCTTCGTGGTCTCGCCCGATGCGGGCGGGGCCTCGGCCGGAGCGGCCTCGGTGGACCCTGCCTCGGGGGCCGCCTCCGCGTTCGCTTCCTCGGCGCCCGTCGCTTCCCCGTTCGACTCCGGGGCGACCCCCGCCTCTTCCGACGCAGGAACGCCCTCGCTGCTCGCAGTCTCCGCGGCGGCCTCCTCCGCACCGCCGGTCTCCGGCTCGGTCGCGGCGACCTCGGTCGGTGCCGTGGGCTCGGAGCTCGCCTCGGTGGCCGCGGGCTGCTCGGCCTCCGCCGGCTTGGTCTGCCGCGCGACGCGCGAGAGGGTGGTGATGAGCCGCCCCCGGGTATCCATGTCCAGTTCCTGGAGCGAGCGGGCGCGTGCCTGGCGAAGCGCCTTCACCACCGAGTCCAGCGGGTGCAGCTCGGCCGCGAAGTCGCCCTTCGCGAGGGCCTTCTCCAGCGTCGAGAGCTCCGGAACGATGCGGCCTCCGGCGCCGCCCACCCCACCGCCCTCGCGACGGCGATCACCACGGTCCCGGCCGCCGCGGCCACCGGGTCCGCCCCGGTCACCCCGTCCGCCGCCCCGTCCCGCCGGCCCCTCGCCGCGACGCCCCTGCCCCGGGCGCCCAGGTCCCTGTCCACTGTCCACTGCCACGGCTGCCCTCGCTAGAAGGCGTAGCGCAGGTTCGGCGTGATGGCGAAGCCGAAGGTCTTCGGCTTCAACAGGTACGAACCCACGACTTCCACGCCCACCGAAAAGTGTCGAAGGCGCGTGTAGTACTGCAACCCGGGTCCGCCGAAAACAAGAATGCTTCCGTAGCTGTCGACCGGGTCCGAGGCGAACAGGGCATTGGGCTTGAGGAGGGCGAACCCGCCTCCACCCTTGAGGTACAGCCAGGTCCGCTGGACACCCTGACTGTCCGCGAATCCAAGGAAGTTCCACCGCACCGCCAGCCCGGTGGAGACGCTGGAGAAGTCACCGGAGGCGGTCCCGCCCGAGTTTCCGACGTAGTCGGAGTTCGCCGAGTAGGTGTTCCCGGCGAAGAAGAGGCTCAGCGAGACGAAGCGGCCGATGTCGTAGCCCACCTCGAGGCGGAGGGTCGCCCCGGCGCTGAAGGGCTTGTTCTGGCCGGTCGGCGCGGGCGCCGCGGTCACGAACGCCGGGCCGATGTCGAGGCCGAAGAAGACCCCGCGCGCGACCTCGTCCACCGGCGGCTCGGTCGAGGCGAGGATCGGCGCCGAGGTCTGTGCCCGGAGCGGCCCGGCCGACAGCGAAGTGAGGACCACCACCATCCCCAGAAGGGAGCGGCTCATGTGGGCGTCATTCCCCTGCTTGCTTGAACACGAACGGGTAGGTCACCACGGCCACGCCGCCGCCCTTGGGCTTGGGGAACACCCAGGTCAGCACGCGGCCGGCGATGCACTTGTCCAGCTCGGGCGTGTTGGTGGTGGAGCTCACGACGTTGGAGGTCCCCACCGTGCCGCCCTCGGTGATGATCCACCGGACGGAGACCTTGCCCGTCAACTTCGGATTCCGGGTGAGGGCGTTGTCGTAGCAGTACTTGAGCTGGTCGTGGTGGCTGCGGACGACGCGACGGATGAGCTCGGGGTCGTAGGCGCCGCTGACCTCGGGGTCGGAGTTGGTGATGGCGATGTCCGCGCTGGACTTCTTCCCCATCCCGATGCCGGTGCCGTACTTGCCCTCGCCGCCCGCCACGCCGCGCGTGCCGACCGCGCCGATGCCGATGGTGTTCCCGGTGCCGCCGCCACCGCCGCCGCTGCCCTTGAGGCCCATGCCCAGCACGCCGCCCGCGTCACCGACGGTGGAGCCGGTCATGTGACCCATGGCCGCCTGGAGGCTGCCGCCCAGGCCGGCGCGGCCGAAGAGCGTGGCGATGCCGGCGTTACCCTTGCCGCCGAAGATCCGCTGCGCGATGAGGCGCGCCTGGTCCTTGCTGTTCGGGTCGATGGCCTTCGGTGAGGCCTTGGCGTCGCGGTTCGGGGCGTTGCGCTTCCCCATCTGGCCCTCGGTGCCCTGGAACGCCGCAGGGGCCTCGCCCTTCTCCTTGCTCTTCGCCAGCTGCTCGAGGAACGGGTTCTTCTGAGGATCGGGCGGCTTGACCAGGAGCTTGGTCAGGACCGCGGTGTTGCCCGAGAGCTCGTCGGTGAACTCGTCGCCCGAGGCCGCCCGGGTGACCGCCGCCACCACCAGGAGCCCGGCGAAGAAGAACACCAGGAGGAAGATGTTGAGCGCGGTCCAGTCCAGCCGCTCGGTGAGCGGAACCAGGACCTTGGGCGGCACGGGCTGGAAGCAGAGGTCCACCACGACGCCGCCGATGTCGACCAGGGCGATGTCGTCCGGCTCGAGGGTGATGGCGTAGGCCTCGTCCTCGCGGGTCGCCATCCCCGACTCGATCGCCTGCATCAGGGTGACGATGCGTCCCTTCCGCTCCAGCTCGCCGGTCATCTGTCCGGTGATGCGGAGGGTGAAGCCACCGGCGCCGTCCGCGGTGACGAAGGCGAAGGACGGGGTACCCAGGCGCTGGTCGCCGACGATGAAGTCCACCCCGGCGCCGCTGCCGATCTTGAACTCGCCCTTGTGCTTCGGGCCCAGCAGCTGCTCGGCCAGGATCTGATCGCCCCAGCGGAAGCGAAGCTCGAGGCCGAGGGGGCCGGCGCCCTTGCGGCGGACCGGACGCGCGCGGGCATCGAGCCGGGGCCAGTCCGCCTCGGGAGCGGTGGGACGCGGGGCGACCGCCGGCCGGGCGACGATCGGAGCGGGCGCTGGCGTGGGCGCGGCGACCGGAGCAGCCGCGGGGGCCGGCGTGGGAACGGGGCCAACGGCCGGAGCGGCGGTCACCGGGACGACCCGGGCTGCCTCGGCGAGCGCCGCGGCCGCAGAGATACCCTTGCCGTTGGCGTGCGCGGCGGCCATGGCCGGAGCCGGCGCCTGCGAGGCGGTGGCGGCGAGCGCGACGGCGGCCCGGGCAGCGGCTCCGTCCTCCACCTTGATCAGCGTGTTGCCGATCCGGATCTCGTCACCGAACGACAAGGCGCCCTTGTTCACCTTGTTCCCGTTGACGAAGGTGCCAGCGCCACCGACGTCGATGATGAACAGCTTGCCGTCCGGGGTGACCTCGATGACCGAGTGGATGCGGCTGACCTTGTCGTCATCGAGACAGAGGTGGGCCGTGGCGAGGCGGCCGATCTTGATGATGTCGCGGTCGTAGTCCTTCGCCGCAACCATCGCGTCGCCCTTGAAGACCTTGAGTGTGAGGGGCACGGACACGGTCGTTCGTCGCTCTCTCTCGAAGACTACAGCTCGTCCACCGACTGCATCACCTTGTCGCGGTACTCCTCGCGGATCCGGATCAGATTGGAGTGCGGAACGCGCTTCAGTGCCTCGACGTACTCGCCGTCGGGCCGGCTGAGGTCACCTTCGATGGTGTCCTCCTCGAAGCTGAACTCACTGCGCTTCTGTGCCTTGGCCGCAGCGGCCTCGGCAGAGCCGGACGCTGCCTTGTCCTGCGCGGCAGCGACCCACGGCATGAGCACCAGCACCAGCATCCACACTCGGTACACGTCCAACCCCCGAAGTGCTCCCCGACCTCGGGGAGACCCGCCAGCGTTTCAATCTACATCGAACGGAGGAGGCCACACCAAACCCCGACCGCCCTGCCTTCGGCGCATGCCGACCACACGCGCCTACAGTTTGTCCGGACCCTGCTTTCCTGTGTCGGGTGGCGTGCCCTTCGCGGGCGTTCCCTTCGCCGTCCGGTCCTCGGCGTCCTTCAGCCGCTGCTGCTGGAGCTGCTGCGCCTGCTCGAGCGTCTTCGCCTGCTGCTCCTGGACGCGCGCCTGCGACTTCGCCGCCACCAGCGCCTCGGCCTCTCGACGGAGGGCGAGCACCGGCGCGTCGTTCGGAAGCGCAGACTCGCCGCCGGACAGGGCGACGTACTGCTTGTACAGCTCGAGCGATTTGTCCGGCGCGTCCTTGTACCGCTGCAGCACGATGCCGCGGTTCAGGTAGACCGCGGCCAGCTTGGGCTGGAGCTTTTCGGCGGCGTCGTACTCGGCGAGCGCCTTGTCCGGCTGACCGAGTCCTCGGTACGCCACGCCCAGGTCCAGATGGACCTCCGCGTTCCCTCCGCCGTCGGCGACCGCGCGGGACAGGTGCTTCTCGGCAGCGGCGAAGTCCTCGTCGCGGAGCGCGAGCCGCGCCAGAGCCAGCCGCGCCGGCACGAAGCTGGCGTTCGCGTCCAGCGCCTTCTGGTACTGCACCGCCGCCTTGTCCGCCGCGCCCTTTGCCATCTGGACGTCGCCGATGGCGAGGTACAGGTCGGGATCGGTGGTGGAGATCTTCAGGGCGCGGACACCGACCAGCTCGGCCATGGCGAACTGCTTCCGGTCGAGGTTGCTCCGGAGGAGCGTCTTGTAAGCGTCGAGGTTCTTCGGATCGCGGATCAGCGCCTGGCGCGACATCTCCTGGGCGCGATCGTGATCGCCGGTGAGCCGGTAGAGCTCGGCGAGCTGGGCGCGACTCTCGGCGTCGTCGGGGAATGCCCGGGCGACGTCGTTCCACTGGGCGATGGCCGAGGGGAGATCTCCCTGGGCGCGGGTGAGCCGGGCCAGGCCCTCGGCCGCCGGCTTCAGCGACGGCTTCTTCTGGAGCGCGGAGCGGTAGAGCCCGGAGGCCTGATCGCGCTTGCCCTGGCGCTCGGCGAGGACGCCCAGGTTGTAGTCGGCCTCGGCGAAGCTCGGATCCGCCTGCTGGACCGCCTGGAAGCGACGCTCGAGCGCGGCGTCGTCGCGCTGTCCGGACTTGGCCTGCGCGTCAGCGGCCTTGGTGGCGTCCTCGAAGAGGAGCATGGCCCGGCTGTTGGGCGTGGAGGGCCCACCGGCAGCGGGCGCGGCGGTGACCGGGGCCGGCGCCTTCTGCGCCGGCGCGCTGGAGGCGCAGGCGGTGGCGAGGAGCGCGGTGAGGACGGCGGTGGCGAGGCGGCTCGGGCTCATGACGGGGTGGGGGCTCACTGGCGGACGTCCTCGGGCTCGGCGTCGGCGGCGGGCTTCTTCGGCTTGCTCGCGCTCGCGGGGACGACCCCCGGAGCGCGCGCGGCGTCGGACGGACGCTGCCCTGGGCGGAGGTCACTCGCGTCGTCCTGGCGTCCGCTCGTGTCCGGGGCCGGCGTCTCCCGGCTCACCACCGGCTTTCCCGGCGGCAACCCGGCGGCGGTCCCCTTCAGCACCACGGCGGGGTTGGCCGGCTGCACGGAGGTGAGCAGCTGCGGGGCGGGCGGCTGGACGCCGCGCTCCTGCCGCGGGTTCGCGACCTCCTCGAGCAGCGGCGGGTACTGCGCCGGCCGGTAGGTGGTGCGCAGCGCCTGGAGGCTCTTGGTCGCGCAGTCGCTGCGGATGGCGAGCTCACGGCTCTTGGCGACCGCCGCCGCGAAGTGATCGGCCGCCTTCTCCCGGATGGGCTGGGCCTGCTGCTCCAGCTGGTTCTTCAGCTCCTCCTGCGCCTCGGGCGGGAGCGCGCGGAGCATCGGCGCGTTGGCCACCGAGTCCGCCATGTTCTCGTAAGCGAGACCGATCTTCCGGAGCGAGCAGATGGCTGGCTCGGGAGCGCCCAGCGCCACCACGTTGGTGTAGAGGCGGTTGATCTCGTCCAGCGACCGGCCCTTGTCCTTGATGCTGTCGCGGAAGCCCTTCACCGGATCTCCGCCCTTGCCCCAGTGGAGCTTCTGCCGGGCGTAGAACTGGAACTGCTCCTCGTTCTTCGCGTACTGGGCGCGGGCGACGGCCTCCTTCGCGGCAGGCTCGAGCGCGTCCTTCTGCTTGCGGTAGAGCTTGTCGTAGTAGTCGAGGATCGTCTTCTGGCGGCGGGCAACGGCCTTCGGGTTCTTCAGCTTCTGGTCCTCGATCCGGAGGATGCGGGCCTGGGCGCCGAGGAACTTGTTCGGGTCGCGCTCCTGATCCCGCGCGCGCTGGTCGAGGAAGGCGACGGCCTTGCCGTTCTGGTTCATCCGCTCGTGCAGGTCGGCGATGGAGAGGGCCACCGTCTCGGTGTCCTTCGCCGCGGGCCAGATCTCGAGGTAGCGCTCGCGATCCTTGAGCGCCTGGCGGAGCTGGCCCAGGCCCTCGCGGTACACGCCGGCGTTGAAGAGCGCGATCTGCGCCTTCGACTCCTCCCAGACCGGCCCCTCCTTCTTCGGCTCCTCGGGCGCGGCCTTGGCGTGCTTGCTCTTCTTCTTGCTGCTCCCCTTCTTCGCCTTGTCCGCCGGCCCCTGCTGCTTCTCGAAGCCGTTCACGTACAGCTCGTAGGCCTCCGCGGCATGCTCGAAGTCGCCGATGGCCTCGTAGCCTTCCGCATTGGCCAGCTGCGAAGCGGGAACCAGCGGGCTCTGGGGGTAGTTGCGGAAGAGGAGCTCGCGGGTGGCGAGCGTCTTCTCCAGCATGTGCGCCTTATAGAAGTCGGTGGAGGCGTTGTAGAGCGCCTTGTCGGCGATCTGCGTCTTGGGGAAGTCCTTGACGAAGTCCAGGTAGGCCTGGGCCGCGGCGGCGTACTCCTTCTTCTCCTCCAGCTGGCTGACCAGCTTGAAGCTCGACTGCTCGATGACCTTCGCGAGGTCGTCCTTGAACTTGCCGGTGGCGAGCTTGTCGTTGGCGTAGAAGCGACGCGCCCACTCGTTGACCTTCTTGTAGTCGCCGAGCGCGTTGTAGGAGTCGAGGACGAGGTTCGCCGCGATCTCGCCGGCGCGGTCACCGTTGTCGAACTTGTGGTCCGGCGCGGTGAGGGCGATCTCGCTGAAGCGGAACACCGCCTCGTCGTAGCGATGGTGGTCGTAGTAGAGCTTTGCCGCCTTGTAGGCGACCTCGACCCGCTTCTCGCCCTTGGGCAGGTACTTGAGGTAGCGCTCGCACGCGTCGACCAGCACCTTCCGCTGCGGCGCGAGCGGCACCACCGTCTTGAGGTCGCCTCCGCTCGGGGGCTTCAGCTCGCCCTTCTGCTCGGCGCGGCGCACGACCTCGTCGGCGGCGTAGACCGCGTTGAAGGCGGAGTTGGGCAGCCACTTGCCCGGCTTCTGCTTGGCGTCGATCGCCTTGCCGTCCTGGACGACGACCGCGGTGTATTGCTGCTCGGCCTCGGCGTACTTGCGCAGGTAGTCGTTGAGGAGCTCGCCCCAGTAGAAGCGCAGGTCGTACGACTTCTTGTTGTCCGGGAAGAGGACCAGGTAGTCGCCGTAGACCTCGTTGGCGAACTCGAAGGTGTCGTCGTCGCGGGTTTTCCGGCCCTCGTTGTGCCAGTTCACCGCGATGTTGGAGAGGGTGCGCTCGGACCGATCCTTCGCGGTCACCATGAACTTCTTGTCCGCGTCGGTCTTGACGTTGCCCGACTTCTCGACGTCGCCGATGATCTTCACCAGCTTCCGGATCTGGGCCACGGTCTGCTTCTTGTCGCCGGCGCGGAGCACGCAGTCGACGACGCGGCTCTGCCAGTCCGGCGTCTTCGCGATGAGCGGCTTCTCCTTGATCAGGAAGTTGTAGGCCAGCGCCGCCTCGCGGTCCTTTCCGGCGTCGTAGTAGAGGCTCGCCAGCAGCTCCATCATCCCGAAGCGATCGTCGGGGTTGCTGGCGACGGTGCTGAAGTTCTCCTTCGCCTGCTCCGGCTTGTAGTCGGCGCGCTCGTAGGCCCGGACGTAGTCGTTCCGCGCCTCGCGGATGAGGGTGTTCTTCCCCTTGGCCCCGCCCTGCTTCTCCAGCGCGGAGGACCCGGCGAACTCTCCGTAGAGGACGGTGGCCTTGAAGAGGTCCATCGCCCGCGGGTAGTCGGTCAGGTTGAAGTGACACCAGCCCTGCTTGTAGAGGGCGAAGCCGTAGATCGCGCTCTCGGGGTAGTTGGCCGCCGACTTGTAGGCCTCGAGGGCCTTGAGCAACCAGTCGCGACGACCCTTGCTGTTGTTGAAGTAGTACTCGCCGAAGGCCAGATACGCGTCGGGGACGAAGCGCGACTTCGGGTAGTCCTTCACCAGCTTCCCGTAGGCGATGAGCGCCTTCTTCTCCTCGTTCAGGTCCATCAGGTTGTGGGCGAGGAAGAAGAGCACCTCGTCGGTGCGCGGGTAGTCCCGGTACTTCTGGACGATCTGCGTGTACTGGTTGACCGCGAGCTTGGCGTTGGCGTCGCGCTGGACCATCAGCGCGGCCTTCTCCTTCTTGGCTTTTTCCTGGAGCGCGACGTCCTTCGTCGCGAGGCCGCGGATGAGATCGTCGTCCTTGCGGTTGGCCTGGAAGAAGTAGTCGCGCGACTCCTCGAAGTAGAGCTCGCCAAGGCGGAAGAGGAGATCAGGCGTCTCCTTCGAGTCGCCGGACAGCTCGATGATCCGCTGGAGCGAATCGATCTGGGCGTGGCGCTTGTCGTTGATCTGCCGCTCGACGCCGAGCTGGAACTGGTCGTACTCGAGCGCGGCGCCGCCGGTGTCCTCCTTCTTGCGCGTGATGTCGCCGGCGAGCGACGTGTCGAGCGTCGTTTCCTGCTTCTTTCCGAGCGTTTGCTCCTTGGGCGCGCGGGCCGTGTCGGCCGCATGCGCGAACATGGGAACCGTCAGAAGAAGGACGAGGGAGCGTCGCATGTGGAAGTGGACTCCGGACCCTTGTGCCCAGGCGCGAGGACGGGATTGCGGGCGAGCGGGCAAGCCATTGATCGTGTTGGGAATTTTTTCGGAGTTGCATCGCCATCATCCTCAACCTCCTGACGGGAGGTCAACCGGGCCCACCACTCGGTCGGCCGCCTGCTCCATCCAAGGTGAGGAATGAGTCTCCTTCCGCCCACCTCGACCTTCGCCGAGCAGGTGGAAGTCCTCTTTGCCGTGGTGCGAGGGCGCGGGCTGGCGCTCGGTGCCCTGGACCGTCAGCTCCTTGGACTGTGGTCGGAGCAGGGCGTGCCCCTGCAGATCATTGCACGTGGGCTGCTCCGTGCCGCCGAGCGCGCGCGCTGGAACGGACCGGCGGGGTCGGCGCCGCGTTCACTCCGCGCGTGCCGTCCGGAAGTGGACGCGGAGATCGAGGCCTGGAAGCTGCGGAGCATCGGCGCTCGCCGGGTAGGACAAGGCGATGGTGTCTGAAACCGGTGGACTACTTGTGGGCCGCATGTGCGTGACGATCGATCGCGCGGATCGCTTGCACACGCGGCGCTTCGAAATGGTACAGGAGCCGGCTCCTCGGTCCCGAAAACTGCGCGGCAGATCGCCACGCACCTGGGGACGTCGCGACTGAGGCTGCACGACGACATGGAAGCCCTTGCCACCTCCTCCACCTGCCCCGAGTGCCGGGGTGACGGCTACCGGGTGGAGGCCGAGGTGCAGGCCGGTCCCGGCGACGGCGAGGGACGGCGCGCACGAGCCGTGGCGCGGGTGTGCAGCTGCCGCGACCGCTGCCCGCACTGCGAGGGGCGCGGCTTCGTCTACACCTCGCGCCAGGTCGAGTTCAGCAAGAAGGTCGGCGTGAAGAGCTACGAGGCGCTCGCGCCGTGCGTCTGCCGGCTGCTCGCGCATCGGGTGTCGAACTTCGCTCAGGTGGGCGTCCCCGCCCATCACGCGACGAGCAGCTTCGCGACCTTTCGCGCCAAGGGAGACGATCAGGAGAAGACCGCCGCGCTCGAGACGGCGCTCGGCGTGGCGCGGGCGGTGTCGCAGGAGTGGAGGCGCGATCGGCCGGCCCGCGGCTTCGTGATCTCCGGCCGGGTGGGCTCGGGGAAGACGCACCTGCTCTCCGCGACGCTGCGACACGTGGTGCTGGAGCGCGGCGCCTCGGCGCAGTACCGGGAGATCTCGCTGCTCTACGCGGACATCCGGCGCGGGTTCAACGCCGGGAAGAGCGGCGGGGAGATCATCGCCCGCCTCGTGGACTCCGACGTGCTGGCCATCGACGAGCTGGGACGCGGGCGAGGAAGCCCCTTCGAGCTGGAGACGCTCGACGAGCTGATCGCCCGCCGCTACAACTCCGGGCTCACCACCATCGTTGCGACGAACTTCTCGCTCGAGCGCGAGCGCGCTTCGGCTCCCGGCCCGCGTGGCTTCCAGGCGCCGGCGCAGGCGCTGGAGGAGCGGGAGGAGCTGCTGGTGGAGCGCATCGGCGAGCGCATCTACAGCCGCCTCTGCGAGATGTGCGATTTCGTCGCGCTGCCCGCCCGGACCGACGACTTCCGGCGCACCAAGCAGGACGGCCGGCCGACGCGCCGGCTCGTGCGACCGGCCTCGTAGGCGTCCGCGCGCGACGCGGTCGGGTTGCCGCGCCAGGTCGCCCGGGAGAGCGCGGGGTTTGCGTGGACCCTTTGGCGGTGCTTGGTTCGGCTGCCACCGTGAGAGGTGCTCGCAGCCCCGCCTTCCTCTGCTGGATCAGCCTCGCCCTGCCCCTCGGTGGCTGGTCTCCGCCAGGCGCCGACGGCGGCGCGGCGAGGTCCGAGGACCGGATGCTCGTGGTCTCGCGCCACTCCGGAGAGGTCCTCGCCGGGAGGGACTTCGCGGTTCACGCGCTCGAGGGGACCGACGCACGGGCGCTCGCCGACCTCGCGCGGATCGAGGGCGCGGCCGGACGTTCCCCTCCGCGGAGCGCCGCCGACCTCGTGGTGCGCCTCGATGACGATCGCGTCGTCGTCAACGACCCACGGACCGCGGTGCCCCCGCTCGCGCATGGCGACTCGGCCGCCGAGGTCCAGGTCTTCGGGCTCGTCGGGCCCGAGCGGGTGAGCGTCCGGTGCGCCGGGCGAGCGGTCCGCGTGGATGGGGAGAAGATCACCGAGCTCCCGTCCGGGTGGCAGACGCTCCGGGCAGCGCTCGGGACAGGGACGATCCTCTGCGCCGGAGGGCCCTGGGAGGTGCGCGTCGCCGGGAGCCGCGCCCGCCCGTACGCGGGCAGCTTCTCCTTCCGGCCGCTGCCGGATCGTCCCCCGGAGGCGGGGACGACGCCTCGCGAGGCACGGGCCCGGCGTGGCTCGGAGGTCGTGTTCCGCACCACCCTCGCCGGCTATGTCGCGGGTGTCCTCGCGGCCGAGCATGCGGGGCTCATGGGCGAGGCGGCGGTCGCCCTGGCGCGGGTCATCGCGCACGACGCCCAGGTCGAGCGGCATCCGGGCCGGCCGCTCTGCGACACGACCCACTGCCAGGCGTTCCTCGGCACCGCGGCGCCCACCGCCGAGGTCACGCGCGCCCTGGGACTCCCCGAGCTCGCGGCGCGTGGCTGGCTCCCGTACTTCCGCGGCGGTGACGAGGCCTGGGAGGTCCGGCGCTCACGGGCGGAGGTTCGCGCGGTGCTCGGAGAGGCGCAGCGCGTACAGGGCGACGGACGCACGGTGGAGGTCACCCGGGCCACGGGCGTCGAGCGGGTCGGCTGCGAGCGGGTCCGCGCCGCGCTCCGTCTCCCCGGATGCCCGCGCGACGGCGTCTTCGAGGAGGAGACGGTGCGTCTGTCCGGACGGGGGCGCGGTCACGGCCTCGGACTCGACGTCGAGGCGGCCCGGCGCTCGGGGCTCAGCGCCGACGAGATCCTGCGACGGGCGTACGGTCTCGGCCCATGACGACGCACGGACAGTTCTGCTCCATCGCCCGGGCGCTCGACGTGCTCGGGCAGCGGTGGATGCTCCTGGTGGTGCGCGAGCTGCTGATGGGGAGCCGGCGCTTCGGCGAGATCCGGCGTGGTCTGCCGAGAATCTCCAGGACGATGCTCTCGGCACGCCTCCACGAGCTGGTCGACGCCGGCATCGCCCGGCGCGGCGAGGACCCGGACGGGCCCTTCTACGAGCTGAGCCCCGAAGGTCGCGAGCTGGAGGGCACCCTGCGCGAGCTCGGGGTGTGGGGACAGCGCTGGCTCTCGCGAGAGCTGACCACGGACCTCCTCGACACCGACGCGCTGGTCTCCGACATGCGGCGGCGCATTGACCGGGACGCCCTCCCCCGCTCACCCCTGGTCGCCCGGATCGAGACGTGGATCGAGCCACGGCGCCGCGAGGAGCGGTACCTCCTGCTGCGCCGGAGCGAGGTCTCGCTCTGCTCGGCGAATGCCGGGTTCCCGGTGGAGCTTCACGTCCGCGCACCGCTGCGGACACTGACCGCCTGGTGGCGGGGAGACGTCACGCTGAGCGAGGCGCGCGCTTCGGGGTTGATGCTCGAGGGACGGCGCGAGTGGGTCCGCGCTTTCCCGCGCTGGTTCGAGCGCTACCTCTTCGCGGAGGTACGTCCCGCACACCGGGAGTGAGGCCCGGAGCAGGTCCAGATTCCGTACCACCGGCGCCGGCGGGTCAGCGCTAGAGAACGCCGGCATGGAGAGCCGCCGGTTCGAGATCCGCCTCGCTCGGCCCGAGGAGCTTGGCTCGCTGGGTGCCCTCGTCGCCGACGCCTACGCCGGGCTTCCGGGCATGCCGGGCCCGGAGGAGCAGCCGGGGTACTACGCGATGGTCCGCGACGCGGCGGCCCGGGCACGCAACCCGGCGATCCAGATCGTCGCCGCGGTCGCGACGGACGGCGAGCTTCTCGGGAGCGCGGACCTCATCACCGAGATGGCGCACTACGGCTCGGGAGGAACGGCCAGCAGCCGTTCCGGCGCTGCGGGGATCCGTCTGCTCGCGGTCGCGGCCGCAGCCCGGGGGCGAGGCGTGGGCAGGGCGCTGACCCACGACTGCATCGAGCGGGCTCGCGCCCTCGGCCGGTCCAGCGTCGTCCTGCACACCACGCGCGCGATGGAGACGGCGTGGCGGATGTACGAGCAGCTGGGGTTCCGCCGGAGCACCGACCTCGACTTCCGCCAGGGGACTCTCGAGGTGTTCGGGTTCGAGCTGCCGCTCTAGGGAACGAATCTCCAGACCGAAGCCGTGGAACCACCGGCCGTGTAGCCCCCGCTGATCAGAACCTGGCCTCCGGCGAGCGGTGTCAGGGCGGGGAAGAACCGCATCGCCTCCTCGCCGCCGACCGGGAGAGAACGAAGCAACCCGAGATCGAGACGTTCAGCCAGGAAGCGGGCTCCTCCCACCGCGAGGGCGGATCCATCGGAGAGCCCCAGAGCGCTGAACTTGTAGCGACCCTGGAAGAGATCGGGGCCAGCAAGGAATCCATCGGCCGAGGGATCGAAGATCTCGGTGCTGTTCAGCCCATCGCCGTCCGGATCTCGATTCCCACCGAGGATGAGGACCCTGCCATCAGGTAACCGCGCGGAGGCATGCTTCTCACGGGGCGTGGCCAGAGCCGACACCGATTCGAAGCGTTCCAGAGACGGGTCGTAGATCTCGGCCGCGGTGGTCACCGCCTTCCCGCTGGTCGTGCCGCCGGCGATGAGCAATCGGCCGTCGGGCAGAGCGATGACCCCGTAGGGACGCCGGGCCGTCACCATCGGCGCAATCTCCTCGAAGCGCTCGGTCGCGGGATCGAACAGCTCCGCGCTCGCCGTCGGCGACGCACCGACACCTGAAACGTCGCCCCCGAGGACGAGGACCTTGCCACCCGCGACAAGGACCGCCGCATGGTCCGACCTCGGTCGAACCGGGGGCGAGGTCGGGCGGAACATCCCGCTCGCAGGGTCGTACAGCTCGGCGCTGCTCACGCCCCCCAGTCCACCCACGATGAGAACCCGCCCGTCGTTCAGGACGGTCGCGGTGTGTCCGGCGCGCGGCTGGAGGAGGTCCGGAGCGTGCACGCTCTCGCCGGTCGAGGGGTCGTAGATCTCGACGCTGGCCTGAGCTCGTTCGGGAGTTCCTCCGCCGGCGATGAGGATCCGCCCGTCGAGGAGCAGGGTTGCCGTGTGCTGGGAACGGCGAATGAGCATGTCGCCCAGCGCGGTCAGGGTCCCGGGTGCACGCTCGGAATCCTCCGCCGCACACGATCCGGCGAGCACCACGACGAGCAAACCGCCCCCGAGCCTCCTCGTCACGGACGATGTCCGCATCGACGGCAACCTCCTTCCCGGGAACCGGATCCGACGCCCCTTCTAGCGCGTCGCGCGATGACATTCCCCCGGCCGGCGCCGACTCACGTCGCCAGGGCGCGCTCGTGGGTCTCCGGGCTCGAGCTGCCGCTCCGCTAGCCGCTGAGCCGATGCAGCTCCCGGGTCAGGTCGCCCACCCGGGCCGCCTCCACCACGAAGGTGAGCTGCATTGGTGAGCCGTGGACCGCGCGCACGTCGATTCCGAGGCCGGCCGTGGCGGCCAGGCACCGGCCGAGGAGCCCGCTGTCCGTCCCGACGCCCGGCCCGGCGAGGGTGACGGTCCCGAGGCCGGGCCGCGGCTCGGCCCCGAGGTCCCGGAGGGTCGTGTCGAACGCCTCGAGCCCGTGCACGTCCTGGAGCGGAACGACGACCAGGAGCCGCCCTGCCCCGCCCCGGCTTCCGGCGACGAGGCGCAGGCGGACCTCGCCCGCGGCCAGCTGCCCGAGCACGCTCTCCAGCCGGGCGTCGGGCACCTCCAGCACCCGGACCTCGGTGTCGCTGGCCACCGCCCGGACCGGCGTCGCCTCCGGACCGATGCGGGAGCCGGTGCCGCCTCCGTGGGTGCTGCGGGCCTCGATGACGATGCCCGCGCTGCGCGCGAACTCGACCGCCTGGGCGTTGAGGACCCGGGCTCCGGCCGCGGCCAGCTCCTGCATCGTGCCGTAGTCGAGGTTCTCCAGCTTCCGCGCCTCGGGGACGACCCGCGGGTCGGCGGAGAAGATTCCGTCCACGTCCGAGTAGATCTCGCAGGCCTCGGCGCCGAGCGCCGCGGCGAGGGCAACCGCGGTGGTGTCGCTGCCGCCGCGCCCGAGGGTGGTGACCTCCCGGTTCCGCGAGACGCCCTGGTAGCCGGCGACGATGACCACCTTCCCGCGCTCCAGCTCCTCTCGGATGCGGACCGGGCGGACCTCGACGATCCGAGCCTGGGAGTGCGCGTCGTCGGTGATGATGCCGCTCTGGCTCCCGGTGAAGCTGATGGCCGGCACCGCCTGCTCGTGCAGCGCCATGGAGAGAAGGGCCATGCTGATCCGCTCCCCACAGGTCAGCAGCATGTCCAGCTCGCGGCGTGGGGGGTCGGCCGACATCCGCTTGGCGAGGGTGAGCAGCTCGTCGGTGGTGTCGCCCATGGCCGAGACCACCACCACCATCTGGTGCCCGTCGGCTCGCCTGGCCGCCACCCGCGCCGCCACCTTGCGGATGCGCTCCACGTCGGCCACCGAGGAGCCTCCGTACTTCTGGACGATCACGCTCATGTCGGGTCGTTGCCGTTGCACCCAGCGGGCCACGGAAAGATCCCGTGCGCTCCGTGTGTTGACAGGGAGGTGCCCATCCATAGTATCGCGCGCCCGCTCGGGGAGAACGACAGTCCAATGACGGCGATGATCGAGGTCACGGGGCTCACGAAGCGCTACCGGGATCGGGTCGCGGTGGACGACCTGACGTTCAGTGTGCCCGAGGGCGAGATCCTGGGCTTCCTGGGACCGAACGGGGCCGGCAAGTCCACCACGATGAAGATCCTGACCGGCTACCTGCCCGCCACCAGCGGCACGGTGAAGGTCGCGGGGTTCGACGTCTTCGAGGAGCCGTACGAGGTGAAGCGGCGCATCGGCTACCTGCCGGAGACGCCCCCGCTCTACCCGGAGATGACGGTGAAGGCGTACCTGCGCTTCGTCGCGTCCATCAAGGGTGTTCGCCGCGGCCAGATGGCCACGGAGCTGGAGCGAGTCGCCCACGCCACCGGCGTCGCGGAGGTCATGGAACGCCTGATCCAGAACCTCTCCAAGGGCTACCGGCAGCGGGTGGGCATCGCCCAGGCCCTGCTCGGAAACCCGCCGGTGCTGATCCTCGACGAACCCACCGAGGGTCTCGACCCGAGCCAGCGCGCCGAGGTTCGCCAGCTCATCAAGGGCCTCGCCGGCCAGCACACCGTCATCCTCTCCACCCACCTGCTCTCGGAGGTCACCGTGACCTGCGAGCGGGTGCTGATCATCAACCAGGGACGGATGGTGGCCTTCGACGAGATCCGGAACCTGGCCCACGCGCTGGGCCAGGGCGACCAGACGTCGCTCGAGGACATCTTCCTCAAGCTCACCGCCGCCGCCTGAAGTCTCGAGGGAGCACGATCCAAATGCGCAACGCGCTGGCCATCGCCCGCAAGGAGCTGGGCATCTACTTCAGCACGCCGTGGGCCTACGTGGTCTTCACCGCGATGCTCGGCATCTCCTCCTTCTTCTTCGTGAACCTCCTGGCCACCTTCAAGGAGGTGCAGGGGCTCGCCCGGGTGTACGGCTGGGCCCGCCTGCCGCCCGAGTACGGGCAGTTCAAGAACCTGACCGACGGCATCGTGGTCCAGCTCTGGGACGTGATCGGAGTCGTCACGCTGTTCGTCGCGCCGTTCCTCTCCATGCGGCTCTTCGCAGAGGAGAAGCGCAACCGGACCTTCGAGCTCCTGATGACCGCGCCGGTGCGGCCGTGGGAGATCGTGCTCGGGAAGTACCTCGGCGGCGTGGGCGTGATCTGGGCCACGCTGGGCCTCACCATCATCTTCCCCCTCACCCTCTCCCTCTTCGGCTCCAGCGAGTCGGGGACCGCGCTGGAGTGGAGCACGGTCGCCCTGGGGTTCGCCGGCCTCCTGCTCTGGGGAGCCACGTGTCTCGGGGTGGGGATGTTCGTCTCCGCGCTGACCGAGAGTCAGATGCTCGCGGCGTTCCTCACCTTCGCCATTCTCCTCCCCTGGATGCTGCTGCGCGGACTGGCGCAGAGCGCGGAGGAGCCCTGGCGGAGCATCGCCAATCACCTCTCCTTCAGCTCGCAGCTCTCCACCCTCTCGCGCGGGGTGCTGGACCTCAAGGCGCTGGTCTTCTTCTTCTCGGTGATCCTCTTCTCCCTGCTGCTCACCCACCGCACGGTGGAAGCGCAGCGGTGGGCCTGACCGATGAACACCCGCACCCTGGGAAAGATCCTCGGAGCGCTGGGGCTGGTGGCGCTGCTCTCGGCCCCCTACACCTACTTCGTCACCACCGGCTCACCGTGGATGTCGGCGGTCAAGGCCGGGCTCGGCGTGCTCCTCATCGGCGCGTACTTCGCGACCAACCTCGGCGAGTTCGGACAGTTCGCCTCGCGGCGGAGCACCTTCTACCTGGTGTCGACGATCGCCACGGTCCTGGTGGTGCTGGTTGCGCTCGTCGCCGTGAACTACGTGGTGGTGAAGAAGGGCAAGAGCTGGGACCTCACCAGCAAGAAGATCTTCACCCTCGCGCCACAGACCCGGAGCACCCTCGCGGGCCTCAAGGAGAAGGTCCGGGTCTACGGCTTCCTCGCCCCGAGCGACCCCGACTACGAGCAGGTGGACCGCCTGCTGCAGCGGTACCGCGAGCAGGCGCCGGACAGGTTCGAGGTGGTGTTCAAGGACCCGCGCAAGGCGCCGGACCTGGCTCAGAAATACCAGCTGCGCGAGGGACAGACGACGCTGGTGCTCACCCGCGGCTCGGGCGACAAGGAGAACCACACCACGGTCTCCGTCACCGGCGGAGTCACCGAGCAGGACCTCACCAACGCGCTGATCAAGCTCAACTCGGTGGGCGAGCAGAAGGTTTACTTCACCACCGGCCATGGCGAATGGCCGCTGGAGCCGATCGAGCCGCGCGACCCCGCATCCCTCAGCGAGCTCCGGAAGACGCTCCTGCAGGAGGGCTACCTGCCGAACGCGATCAACCTCGCCGACGGCAAGGAGGTCCCGAAGGACGCGGCCCTGGTGGTGATCGGGGGCGCGAAGAGCAAGTTCGGCAAGGGCGAGGTGGAGCAGCTCGGCAAGTACCTCGATCAGGGCGGGCGGATGCTCTACTTCGCCGAGGCCGGTGCCGAGCCGGGGCTCGACGCGGTGCTGGCGCGTCAAGGCGTCCAGGTCGATCCGGGCCTGGTGGCCGACGACGTCTACGCCATCGACAGCCCGTACCTGGTGGTCTCCCACTTCTTCGGTGATACCGAGCTCGCTCGCGACCTCAAGCGAGCCCAGTACAACCTCCAGTTCCCGACGGCACGTGGCCTCACCGCATTGAAGGAAGGGCTCGCCGAGGGAACCGAGGTCGCCCCGGTCCTCACCACCTCGCCGAACGGCTTCGAGGTGAAGACCCCGGTCGAGAACCCGCAGCGGCAGAGCGGGGACAAGGCGGGGAGCATCCCGCTCATCCTCCAGTCCACGCGCAAGGTGACGACCACCGACGGCAAGCGGAACGACGAGATGCGGCTGGTCGCCTTCGGCGACTCCGAGATCCTCGTGGACCCGAACTGGGGAGACGAACCCAACCGGAACATGGTGATGAACGCCTTCGCCTGGGCGACGAGCCAGGTGCAGAAGATCACCATCCGCCCTCCCGACCGCGACATCTCCACCATCGATCTCGACGCGCCACGGCTGGCGCGCATCCGGTTCCTGGCGACGGACCTGGTGCCGTTCGGCCTGCTGGCCGTGGGACTGGCCATCTGGCTGAACCGCCGCAGCAAGTGACATGAGCGCCCGGAGCAAGAACCTCTGGACCCTGCTCGGGGCAACGGTGGTCGCCGCCGGCCTCGGCCTCTACGCCTGGTTCGGCGTCATGAAGGGCGACGAGAAGGAGGCGGAGCAGAAGCGTGCCGCCGAGCGCCTCGTCCAGCCGGTCTCGCGCCCCGACGGCGGGACGGAGAACGTCCGCTACGACCGCCTGGTCGTGAAGGCGAAGGGCCAGAGCACGGAGCTGTCGCGACTCCCGGACTCCTCCTGGGTCATCACCCGCCCGCTGAAGACCGCCGCCGACGTCCAGACCGCCGAGGCGATCGTCAGCGCGCTCCAGTACGCGCGGATCCGCTCCACCGTGGAGGAGAAGCCCACGCCGGATGCCCTGAAGACCTTCGGCCTCGACAGGCCGACGGTGGAGGTCGTCGCCTCGGCCGAGGGCGTGCCGCCGCTCACGGTGCGCATCGGCGTCGAGAACCCTTACGACTCCAGCGCCTACCTCCAGCGCGAGGGCGACCCCAAGGTGTACTCGGTGGACGGGACGACCCGCTCGAGCCTGGACAAGGGCACCTTCGATCTGCGCGACCGCGACGTGCTCGCCGTCCGCGACCTTGGCATCACCCGCATCGAGGTCCACGCCAAGAAGCACGACTGGGCGGTGGGCCGAGATCCTGGCCAGCCGTACGCCTTCGTTCGCCCGGTGAAGGAGGAGGCTGACACCACGGCCATCTCCAGCTGGATCGGCACGCTGCGCAGCACGAAGGCGACGAAGTACCTGGAGGACACTCCGGCCGAGCGAAAGCGGACCGGCGTGGAGACGCCACTCGTCGACGCGACCTTCACCCGCGGCGCCACCGAGACGGTCCGGGTGCGCCTCACCGCCGGGAAGGCGGACAGCGACCCGGTCTACGCCCTCCGCGAGGATCAGTACGGTTCGGCGCTGGCCGAGGTGCCCCGGAGCGCCCTGGCCGCGCTCGACAAGAGCCCGGCCGAGCTTCGCGACCGCACCGTCCTGCATGCCCGGCCCGAGGACGTGACGGCGATCCGGATCGGCAGCGGGGACGGCGCGCTCGTGCTCGAGCGAGAGCGTCCCGCCGACGGCGGTCCGGAGTCGTGGCACCTCCGGAGCCCCGCACCGGGGCCCGCCGACAACTTCAAGGCCGCCTCGTTGCTCTACGGCCTCACCGCGCTCCGCTCCGAGCCGACCGAGGAGCGGCTCCCCTCGGACGCGCGGACCACCGGCCTGGGTCCCGCGGCGCGGAGCATCGTGCTCGAGGGCCAGGGCGGGAAGGCGCTCGGCAGCATCGCGCTGGGCGCGGCCTCGAAGAAGCCGGCCGGGACCTTCGCCCGCGACGACCGCGGCCGGGTCGTGGTGGTGGACAGTGCCCGGCTGAAGGAGCTTCCGTCGAAGCCGGCCGACCTCGTACCGCCCCCACCGCCCCCGGCCGCCCCGGTCGGGGCCGACGCTGGCACCTGACGCCGGACCTCCGACGCCGTTGCACCTGGCCAGGGAGGACGGTGCCTGCCAGTTCCCTGCCGCCTCGCGGACACCCCCTGCAAGTGGGTTCAAGACGGCCGGCCCGCTCGTGTCCTATCCACGGGACATGATGCGACTCCGTAGCCTCGGGGCCCTGCTCGGGGTGCTCGCCTCCGCGTGCGCCCGCGCGCCCGTTCCACCCGCGCCGGCGTCGCCAGCCGCGACGCCCCCGGTCGCCGCCGCAGCCGACGCGGGGACCCCGGCGAGCCTCCCGGACCGCCTCTTTCGCCTCCCGGCCGGAGTGCGCCCCACCGCCCAGTCGGTCTCGCTCGACGTCGATCCGACCCAGCCGCGCTTCTCCGGCTCGACCGACATCCAGCTCCGGTTCGACGCGCCGGTGCAGGACTTCTGGGTCAGCGCCCGCGAGCTGCACGTCCGGTCGGCGTTCCTCCAGGTCGGCAGCGAGCGGTGGCCGGTGACGCTGGAGCCGGACGACGCGCGGGGCGCGGCACGGGTGAGGTCGCCCCGGAGCATTCCCGCGGGAGAGGCGCTCCTCCACGTCGACGTCGACGCGGCGTTCAACCCCCGCCTGGTCGGGCTCTACCGGGTGAAGAGCACCGGCGGCTGGGCGGCGTACACCCAGTTCGAGTCCATCGACGCCCGGCGAGTGTTCCCCTGCTTCGACGAGCCCTCCTTCAAGATTCCCTGGACCGTCGTGCTCACGGTGCCCGCGGGACTCCAGGCGTTCGGCAACACGCCGGTGGCCGAGGAGACCGCCGCGGCAGGAGGCGGGCGCCGCGTCCGATTCGCCACCACCCGGCCCCTCCCGAGCTACCTCGTCGCCTTCACCGTCGGGGACCTCGACGTCGTCACGCCGCCGGCCCTTCCGCCCTCCACCGTGCGCGACCGGCCGCTGCAGGTGCGCGGCATCGCTCCGAAGGGCCGCGGCGCCCAGCTGAGCACCGCGCTCGACGCCAGCGCGGGCCTGCTGCCCCGGCTGGAGGAGTGGTTCGGCATCCCCTTCCCCTATCCCAAGCTCGACCACGTGGCGGCGCCCGACTTCCCCTTCGGCGGCATGGAGAACGCCGGGCTCATCGTCTACACCGATACCTACCTGCTCGCGGACGCGCGCCACGCCTCGCGCGACGAGCGGCTCACCATCGCCTGGGTCATGGCGCACGAGATGGCGCATCAGTGGTTCGGCGACCTCGTCACCATGCGCTTCTGGGACGACAAGTGGCTGAACGAGTCCTTCGCCACCTTCATGCAGGCCGAGGTGGTGGTGCCGTGGAAGCCCGCGCTCCACTACGAGCTGGACCGGCTCGAGGGGACGCACGAGGCGATGGCCAACGACGAGCTGGAGACCGCCCGGCCCATCCGTCAGCCCATCCATTCCGAGAACGAGATCGCCGGGACCGACGACTCGGTGCTCTACCCGAAGGGCTCGGCGGTGCTCGGGATGTTCTCCGCCCGCCTCGGCCGTGACCGCTTCCGGGGCGCGATCAGGGACTACCTCACCGAGCACAGCGACGGGAACGCCGCCACCGAGGATCTGCTGACCACGCTCGACCGGATCGACCCGAGCGTCGGCCCTTCGTTCCGCACCTTCATCGACCAGCCCGGCCTCCCGCGCGTCACGACCGAGCTCTCCTGCACTCGGGGCAAGGCAGAGCTCGCCCTGCGGCAGGAACGCGCGCTTCCGGAGGGGTCACGGGCCCGGAGGGATCTGCTGTGGAAGGTGCCGGTGTGTGCGCGCCTCGAGGGCCGTGAAGCTCCGCTCTGCACCAGCCTCGACGGTCCCTCCACGACCGTCCCCATCCCCGGCCGCTGCCCCGGGTGGGTGCACCCCAACGCCGGCGCGACCGGCTACTACCGCTGGCTCCTCCCGTCGACCGGGTTGGACGCCCTGCTCGCCTCCGGATGGAGGACGATCTCCCGGGCGGAGCGCATCTCCACGGCCAGCGCGGTGGTCTCCGGAGCCCGGGACGCCGTGCTTCCCGCGGACCGCGCGCTCGCGCTCGCTTCCCGGTTCGCCCGGGACGACGAGCCCGGCGTGGTGGCGAGCGCGGATGGGCTGCTCGACTACGCATGGAGCCACTGGACGTCCGAAGCGGACCGCCCGCTCCTCGAGGCACGGATGCGCGCCCTCCTCCGGCCGGCGCTGCAGCGCATCGGGTTGAGCCCACGTCCCGGTGAGACCAACCGTCAGGCCCGGCTCCGCCAGCACCTCGTCGGCACGCTCGCGCTGCACGCCGGCGATCGAGAGGTCCTCTCGCGGGCCGCGCGTCTGGGCCGGGCCTGGATCGGCACCGACGGCCATCTCCACCCGGAGGCGGTGAGCCCCGATCTGCGGGACGTCTGCCTCGCCGCCGCTGGCCGGACCGGAGACGCAGCGCTCTTCGACGCGGTCCTGGCGCGGCTCAAGGCGACGGAGGAAGGAAGCGATCGAAACGCCCTGGTGCTCGCCCTGTCCTCGTTCCGGCAGCCCGAGCTCCGCCAGCGCGCGCGCGCCCTCACCCTCACCCCGGAGCTGCGCCTGTTCGAGAAGGTCGCGGTCCTCGTGATCCAGGGGACGGACCCCCAGCTGTGGCGCGACGCGTGGGACTTCACCGTCGAGCACCAGGACGAGCTGGCGAAGGCGCTCCCGGAGAGCGCGATCCGCTACCTGCCGTACGGGCAGTCCGCGTGCACCGAGGCGGACGCGGCCACCATCTCGAAGTCGTTCGCCGGACGCGCGGACCGGGTGCCGGCCGTGGCCTACGACGCGTCCAAGGCCGAGGAGATCGCCCGGATCTGCGCGGCCGTCCGTCAGAAGCAGGCACCGGTGCTGGAGCAGGCCCTCCAGGCCCCGGCCGGTCGTCGAGCCGCGTCCGGAGGCTAGGGCGAGGGCACCCGACGGAAGTCGCTCCGCGCGCCCTCGTACACCCGCAGCATCTCCTCCGCCTGGCGCTCGGGGCGGAAGGTGCCCGCCCGCGCTCGGGCTGCCTCGGCGAGCCGGCGCCGGCGAGGGGCCTCGGCGAGCAGCATCCGCAGCGCGGTTCCCCAGGCCTCGCCGTCACGAGGAGGCACGAAGACTGCCGCGCCGTCCCAGAGCTCGCGGAGGGCAGGGATGTCGGAGAGGACCAGCGCGCAGCTCTCGAGGCCGGCCTCGAGGGGCAGGAGGCCGGAAGCGTCGTACACTGCAGGGTGCGCGTAGATCGCGGCGCGCGCCATCGCCATCCGCATCGCCTCCGGCCCGAGCGGACCCACCAGCTCGAGTCCGCCCGCAGGGCGATCGGGACCCGACGCCTGCCCCGGGCCGGCGACGCGGATCGGCACGGTCCGCGCCGCGCGCTCGAGCACCTCCACGTTCGTCGCAGCGTCTCTCGGCCGGCCGGCGGTCAGGACCCAGGGCTCCTTGTCCAGCCCGCGCACCGGGGTCAGCGTCCGCGCGGGATGAACCACGCTCCCGCCGGGCACCGGCCCGTGATGGCGCTCCAGCTCCGCGAGCAGCGCCTTGCTCGACGCGACCACCCGCGCCGCGCCGAGAAGTCCCCGCCGCACCTCCGCCCGGTACCGGTCCCACTCCGCGGGCGCGACGACGCCGTGCACGGCCTCCCACGAGGCGCAGACCGAGCCGTGCGTCACCACGACCGCGGGCGCGGGCCAGCCGAGCGCCCCGAGCACGTGTCCGTTCAGATGGATCACGTCCGGACGGAGAACCCGCGCCAGCGACAGCAGCCACTCTCCGCCGCGCCGCAGGTCCTCCCAGGGGTCCTCCATCCACTCGAGCCTGAAGGCTCCCTCGAAGATCTGGAGCCCGGGGACGGTCCAGGCCTCGGCCCGCATCGACGGAGCGAGCCCCTCGGTGAAGACCGCCAGCGAGGTGCGCACGCCGCGACGGGCCAGCGCCCCGGCGAGGGTGAGCGCGTGCGGCCACACGCCTCCCGCCGTGTCGGCGGTCATCAGGACGTGGCCGACTCCCGAGCCCGAGCGACGGGCCCAGGCGCGCGCAGGGGCAGCGATTCGGGCCTCGGCTCCGATGGGGACCGTCTCGGCGCTCATGCGTCGAGCCCCCGTGACTCGAGTCGAGCCCAGGTCGCAGCGGCACGCTGGTCCACCCGCTTGCGGGCGAGCCACTCCGCCAGCTCGAGCAACCCCTCGGTGAACGACACCCGAGCCTCGTAGCCGAGGACCTTCGCCGCGAGCGTGGTGTCGGCCAGGGAGTGCCGCACGTCGCCGACCCGCCAGGTGCCGGTGATCTCCGGCCGGAGCTCGCGGCGGCCCAGCGCCTCGGCCATCTGCGCGGCGACCGTCCGGATGTTCGTGCTGCTCCCGCTGCCGACGTTGAAGACTCCCGCCGGGTCGTTCGTGGACTCGAGCGCCATGCGGCAGGCGCGGGCAACGTCATGCACGCTCACGAGGTCGCGCTGCTGCAGCCCGTCCTCGAACACGAGCGGCGCCCGGCCGTTCAGCAGCCGAAGCGCGAAGCTCGCGATCGCTCCGGTGCGCGGATCCCCGAGCGCCTGGCGGGGACCGTAGACGTCGGAGATGCGGAGAACGACGGTCGGAATGTCGTGGGTCCTGCCCACGGACAGACAGAGCCGCTCCAGCTCCTGCTTCGCCTGCGCATGGAGCGAGCCGGGGGTGGCCACCTTGGTCTCCGGCGTGGGGAGGGGCTCGAGCGGCTCGCCGTCCGGGCCCGTCGGCTCCCACACTCCCGCCTGGAGGCGCTCCAGGCTGCGCTCCCCGACCTCGACCACCGTCCCCAGCGGCGTCCGGTAGAGGCCCTCGCCGTAGACGCTGGTCGAGCTGGCGACGACGAGCTTCTCCACTCCGTTCCTGCGCACCGCTTCGAGCAGGACGGCGGTTCCGACGGCGCTGACGCTCGTCACGTGAGCCAGCGCATCCGTGCCTCGGCCCTCGGCCGCGAGGTGGAAGACCGCGTCCACCGCCTTGAGTGCCCCGTCCACCGCGGCGGGGTCACGGACGTCACCCCGGACGAGCTCGACGTCGGGGGCGAGGTACCCCGGACGCCGGCGACGCCCTCCGTGAACCTCCGGCACGAGCGAATCGAGCGCGCGCACCCGGTAGCCGCCGGCGAGCAGCTCGTCGGCCAGGTGCGAGCCGATGAAGCCGGCCCCCCCGGTGATCAGCACCCGCTTCGTCACGACTCCGCTCCCTCCCGTCGCGAGGCCAGCAGCAGTACCCGGGAACGTATGCACCGGTCCGTCCCCCGACGAAGCCCGGCCCAGCCAGCGCGGGGCACCGGACAGTGGAAGGCTGCCGACTGTGTAGAAGCGACCGTCGGGCTGGAATTTCGGGGCGGCGACGGGCCTCACGAGGTGGGTGTCGGTGCGACCCCACGCGGCTCTTGCCCGAAACGGGTGTCTCGCGGTCCAGGGGGCTGTGCGAAGAGCCTTTCCGGAGATCCGAATGCCCCGTTCCGCCCTGGCCGCCGTGGTGGTTTGCGCCGTCGTCGCCGGCTGCTCCGGCTCGTCCAGCAACGGCCTCCCGTCGCCGGAAGGCATCGACCGGAGCCCGCTCCTCACCCAGGTCACCAGCTGCGCTCAGCTCGAGACCGCCATCGAGGATGCGCTGGTCCTGGAGATGAAGAGCAGCCTCGAGCAGATCCGGAAGAGCGACTACTTCATCGGAGGGGGCGGCATCCCGGTGGGGGCGCCGGTGGGGATGAACGGGCCGGGTGCCACTCCCTCCGGGTCCGGTGGCGGGCCCACCAGCGTCAGCACCACCAACACGCAGGTCGCGGGCGTGGACGAGGCCGACTTCGTCCAGAACGACGGCACCCGCATCGCGGTGCTCGCCGGCGGCAGTCTCCACCTGCTCCGCTCCTGGCCTCCCCAGGACATGGCCGAGGCCGCGAGCCTGAAGATCGAGGGCTGGCCGCGGGACATGTTCCTCGCCGACGACCAGGTGGTCGTCTTCAGCAACGTCTACGTTCCGCGCGCCATCGAGGGAAGTCACCCCATCTGCGCTCCGGCGGCCATCGGCGCGGGCGGGGCGATGGCGGTGGACGCGTTCTGCGGCTACTGGGCGAGCGACGTCACCCAGATCACGACGATCGACGTGAGCGACCTGGCGCATCCCAGGGTCACCGCCGAGATCCTCCTGCCCGGCTCGTACCTCTCGGCCCGGCGCATCGACGACCGGGTCCGGGTCGTGATGTCCGACAGCCTCCCCTTCCCCGACGGGGTGCGGTACTGGCCGGACCTGCCGCCCGGCGCGAGCACCGGCGATCGGAACAAGGCGTTCGACGAGCTCGAGGCGGCCAACGAGGCGCTGATCCGGTCACGCACGCTGGACGACTGGCTCAGGACGGGTGAGGTCCGCATCCCCGGGAGCGCGACGAAGCCCATCGCGTACAGCTGCACGGACTTCGCGCTCAGCTCCGCCCCCACCCGGCCCGGTCTCCTGACGGTGGCGACGGTGGACCTGACCACCGACTCCCTCAAGGCCCGGACCGCGGTGCTGGCCGAGCCCGGCACCGTCTACGCCTCGAAGGACACGCTGTACGTCGCGACCAACCACTGGTGGTGGTGGCCGGAGATCGGCCAGACCGATGCCACCTACCTCCACGCCTTCGACCTGCGCGATCCGGACCGCGCCCCCTACCTCGGCTCGGGAACGGTGGACGGCACGGTGCGCGACCAGTACGCAATGGACGAGTTCGGCGGGGCGCTCCGCGTGGCCACCCACGTCACCACCCGCGTCGCCGACGGCACGACCTGGGGCACGCTCCAGGGCGCCAACCGGATCTCGGTGCTGACCCGGTCCCCCGGCGCGCTCCACCTCGTCGGCAAGACCACCGACTACGGCGCCGACGAGCAAACGTTCGGGACCCGCTTCGTGGGGCCGCGCGGGTTCGTCATCACCGCCCGCCAGGTGGATCCGCTCTTCACCTTCGACCTGAGCGACCCGGCCCACCCCACCAAGGTGGGCGAGCTGGCGATGCCCGGGTTCATCGCCTACCTCCACCCCATCGACGACACCCACCTGCTCGGCGTCGGCCGCGAGCCCGGCGCCTCGTCGATGATGCAGCTCAAGATCGCGCTCCTCGACGTGACCGACCTCGCGGACCCGAAGGCCCAGGCGGTCCAGCTGGTGGGCGAGGGCTGGTCGTACTCCGATGCGCTGTGGGATCCGAAAGCCTTCACCTGGCTGCCGGCGCAGAAGATGCTCGCCATCCCCTTCGCGGACTACGGCACCCAGAACTTCGTCTCCGACCTGCGCCTGTTCCAGGTCGACCCCGCGGGCGGCACCATCCAGTCGAAGGGAAGTCTCTCGATGGCCGACGTGTACCAGACCTGGTCGGGCGAGGGCTGGAGCTACGCGTGGTCCCCGTGGATCCGGCGCGGGATCCTCGCCGACTCCACGGATGGTCAGTTCGTGTACGCCATCAGCGACGCGGGCGTGCGCTCGGCCAAGGTGGCAAGCTTGCCGGCGTGGCTGAAGACGGTGACGTTCCCGCCGATCTCGTACACCCCCGTCCCGGTCCCGTGAGACGCGCGAGCACGGCGATCGGCGTCGTGGTCACGGCGCTGCTCGCCTGTGACGCGCAGACCGACCCCGGCTACCAGGGCGAGCCCCTGGTGACGCTCCGTGGCCGGGTGGAGAGCAGCGGGGAGCTTCCGCCGCTCGATGCGGCCATGCTCTGGCAGCGCGGTCCACCTCCGGGCACGAACGACCAGGAGCTGGCCACGAGGGCGCCGGTGACCTCCGGCTTCCCTGCGACGTTCACGCTGCGCCTCTACGCCCCGCCGCCGGGCGCGGCGTTCCGGGAGCTCGTCCCCGGCGCGCCACGGTGGGCCCGCGCGAACGCCGCCGCGATTCCCTACGGCCTCGCGCCGGACCAGGTGCCAGCGCTGCCCGCTGCCCAGAACCCGAGCTACACCTACGACGCCAACCACTGGGTGATGTACCTCGAGTCCGACGTGCCGCCGAGCTCGCTGACCGAGTGGTGGCTCGGCCAGGCGCTGGGCGCCGGCTACCACCTGCTCCGCGTGCTCCCGATCGGGTGCCTCACCGTGGCGGACCTCGAATCGTGTGTCGCCGAGCTGGTCCGGCGCGGCGTGCCCGACGACGGCACCGACGCCCCCGGGACCGCGCGCGGCTACTGCAAGGCGCCGTACCGGCTGCAGCCCACCACCCTCGACGAGGCCATCGTCCTCCGGCTCGGCCAGCAGGACGGCGGCGTCGGTCCGGCCTGCCCATGATCCTCGACGCGCCGGCCATCGCCAGCCTCTACCGGTCGCACGGTCACGTCGTGCTCCGCCGCGCGCGCACCCTCCTCGGGAGCGAGGCGGACGCCCGGGAGGCGCTCCAGGACGTCTTCACTGCCCTGGTGCGCAACCCCGACGCGGTCCGGTCCGCCGGCTCCATCGTGGGCTGGCTGTACCAGGCCACCACGCACCACTGTCTGAACACGCTGCGCAAGGCGCGCACCGGCGCCCGCGTCCTCGAGCTGCACGTCCGTCCGGGTCTCCCCGAGACCGGAGGCCCGCGCGGCGAGGCCGCCGCCGAGGTGCGGCGCCTGCTGGCCCTGCTGCCCGAGGACGTCGCGGCAGCCGTCGTCTACCACCACCTGGACGGGATGACCCACGCCGAGGTGGCCGAGCTCCTCGGCTGCTCCCGGCGCCAGGTGGGCTACCTCCTCGAGCGCGCCCAGGGCCTCTGGGACCGCGCGGAGCAGATCGCATGAACCTCGCCGCCACCCCGCTCAGCTGGAACGCCTGCCTCTCCGCCCTCCGCCTCGACCGGTGGATGATGGGCGAGCTCGACGCCGCCGAGGCCGAGAGCACCGGGACCCACGTCTCTTCGTGCGCCGCCTGCAGCACCGCGCTCGCCGGGATGCGCGGCGTCCGCGAGGAGGTGCGCGCCCTCCCCCTCCCGATCGCGCTCGGGCGGCCCGCCCCTCGCCGCCGCGTCCCCGGCGCCGCGGTCGCCGGGCTGGGCCTCGCGCTCGCGGCCTCGCTGGTCCTCGTGCTCCGGAGCCCACCGGCCCCGGAGCGCTCGAAGGGGAGCGGCCTCGCCCTCACGATGTACGTGCAGCACGGCAACGAGGTGCGCCGCGCGGCGCCGGGCGAGCACGTCGCGCCGGGCGACGCGGTCCGCTTCGCGGTGAGCACGCCGACCGCGGCCTACGTCGCGGTGCTCAGCCTCGACCCCGCGGGGAAGGCCTCGGTGTACTTCCCGCAGGCAGCACGGGCAGCGCAGGTCCCGGCCGGGACCGAGGTCCCCCTCCCCCTCGGGACGCGCCTGGACGCCACGACCGGTGAGGAGCGGCTCCTCGGCATCTTCTGCGGCTCGGCGGTGGAGCTGGAGCCGATCCGCGTGGCGTTCGAGCGCGGACAGGACGCCGCGCCGCTGCCCGGCGACTGCCAGGGGCTCCGGTGGAGCTTCGTCAAGCGCTGATCGCGCTGCTCCTGGCGCTGTTCCCCGCCGCCGCGCTGGCGCAGGTGGAGAGGTACGCCGTGGTGGTGGGCAACGACGTCGGCGAGGCGCCCGACGTGCCGCTCCGCTACGCGGAGATGGATGCGGCGCGGGTGGTGTCCGTCCTCCAGGAGGTGGGTGGCGTCCGCCCGGAGAACACGGTCCTGCTCCAGGGCAAGGACGCGGACACCGTGCGCCGCGCGCTCATCGCCGTGAACGAGCGGGTGCGGACCGCGAGCCGCCCCACCGTTCTCCTCGTCTACTACTCGGGCCACGCCGACGCGGGGGCGCTCCACCTCGGTGGCTCCCGGCTCGAGCTCGCCGAGCTGGAGCAGCTGGTCCGCGGGTCGGCGGCCGGGTTCCGCCTCCTGATCCTCGACGCGTGCCGCTCGGGAGCGCTGACCCGGGTCAAGGGTGGAACGCCCATCCCGCCCTTCGAGATCCGCCTCGGCGAGCGCGTGGCCGGCGAGGGCGCGGTGTTCCTCACCTCCAGCTCGGCCTCGGAGGATAGCCAGGAGTCGGACGAGCTGCGGGGGAGCTTCTTCACCCACGCGCTGCTCTCCGGCCTGCTCGGCGCGGCGGACGAGAACCGCGACGGGCGGGTGACGCTCGACGAGGCGTACCGCTACGCGTACGAGACGACGCTCCGCGCCTCGAGCCGCACGCTCGCCGGCACGCAGCACCCCACGTTCCAGTACGACGTCCGCGGGTCGGGGGATTTGGTGCTCGCCACCCTCGATGCGCGCTCGCCCACGCGGGCCTGGCTCGAGCTTCCCCCGGGCAAGAGCTGGCTGCTCTTCCAGGAGAACGCCGACGGCCCGGTGGTCGGAGAGGTGGCCGGCGCGGACCGGGTGCGGCGACTCTCGCTCCGGGCCGGGCGGTACTACCTCCGCGGCCGCGGTCCGGAGGTGCTGCTCGAGGGGACGGTGGCGGTGGCGCCGGGCAGCACCGCGACGGTCGACGAGTCCAAGCTGCAGCGGACCGCGTACGCGCGTCTCGTCCGCAAGGGCGAGGGGAGCCGCGACTCGGTGACGTCGCTCGAGGCCGAGGCGCGGTTCCGCACGTCGCTGGTCAGTGACGCCGGCCTCTGCCCGGGGTTCGCGGTGGGCCTGGCGATCGCGCTGAGGCCCATCACCCTGGTCCCGCGCGTGGCCTGGTGCCGGACCGGGTACACCAGCCAGGGGCTCGCGGCGACCACGGATCAGTTCGACATCGAGCTGCAGGCCTCGCACGTCTGGGACCTGGCCCCGGTCTCGATCGAGGTCGGGCTCACGGTGGGAGCGACGCTCCTGAACCAGTCCTTCAAGACGGAGGGCAGCGCCCCGCCGCGGACGACGGCCGCGCTCCAGCTCACCCCGGCGGTGGCAGTGAGCCGGGACCTCGGTTCGCGGACGTACATCTACCTGACGGTGGCCGGGGCGACGTACCTGTTCAAGAACGAGTCGAGCGCGACGCAGGCGACGAGCTTCGGGCCGTCGTTCGCGGTGCGGGTCGCGCTCGGCTTCGGCTACCGCTTCTAGCGGCGGCCGTCAGCCGGCAGTGCGCAGGTGCGCGTAGGCGACCCAGGCCAGCGCGTCGAAGCTCGGAACCTCCCAGCTTGCGCCGGTTCGCTGCTTCCAGCGGGTGACCCAGCTCCGGAAGGCCTCGAGCTGCTCGGCGGCCGGCGACGCCACGGGCCGCCCTGCCTTCAGGCGGTTCATCGCGTCCAGCGGCTTCACGCCGCCGGCGACGAGCGTGCAGAGCGCGAGCAGCGCGCTCCGCCCGATGCCGTGCTCGCAGTGGATCAGCACCCGTGTCCCCGCATCCAGCCGGCTCCGGACCCACGCCACCCCGTCTTCGATCATCCGCGGAGCGATGGCACAGCAGTCCTCGGTGGGCAGGTGGAGGAACTCCAGGCCGTTGATCCGGAGGACCGCCTCGTCGTCACAGCGCTCGAGGCGCAGGTCCACCACGGCGCGGATGCCCTCGCGCCGCGCCAGCTGCTCGGCCGCCTCCATCGGGAAGCTCCCACCCACCGCCAGCCGTTCGTCGATCCAGTCGAAGTCGAGCGCCGTTCGCATCACCGGGGCTCACCATACGCACGCTGGCGCGCGAGGTGTTACGCGCGGGCTTGCCTGCATGGCATCCGACGGTTCCCGGGGACGACGGGCCGCCCGACCGCCGCCGGGCCGACGTCCTCAGGGCTTCAGGCCGGACGCCAGGCGCGCCTCGTCGGTGGCCAGCGCGCCGACGACGTCGGGCACCGGGGTGAGCGCGACCAGCTGCCGGGCCACCGCGAGGCCGCTCCGGTCCCCGCGGCCGAGCAGCCACTGCGCGTGCTCGGCGGCGAGCGCCAGCTGCAGCGACCGTCCCACCGCCAGCGCGAACCTCCGCGCCCCGCCCTCGAGGTCTGCGGGGGCGCCCTGCTGCGCCGCCCCGAACCACCCGCCGGCGGCGTCCATCAGCGCCCGGGCGCGATCTCGCACCGGCACGAGCGCCGGGTCGGTCGCGGCGGCCAGCGCCCGGGAGAGCTCCGCGTCCAGGTCGCGGAGCCCCGCCTCGCCGCTGAGCGCCCGCAGCAGATCCAGCGAGAGGACGTTCGTCGTCCCCTCCCAGATGGGCAGCACCTGGGCGTCGCGCAGGAGCGCGGGGAGCCCGGTGTCCTCGATGTACCCCGCCCCGCCGAACGCCTCGAGCACCTCGCTGGCGTGGGCCACCGCCTGCTTCCCGGTCAGCAGCTTGGTCACCGGCTGGAGCGCGCGGGTCAGCCGCCGCTCCCAGTCGCTGGCCTCTCCCGCCTCGGCCCGGCCGAGGAGCTCCAGCAGCCGGAAGGTCAGGAGGAACGCCGCCTGGTATTCGGCCTCGAGCTCGGCCAGGGTCTGGACGTGGAGCTGCTTGTCGGCCAGCCGTGCGCCGAAGGCCGAGCGCCGCCCGGCGTAGTCGCGCGCCAGGGCCACCCCTCGCCGCATGGAGCACACCGCGCAGAGCGCATTCCACGTTCTGGTGATCTGCAGCATCGGAGCGATGGCCCGCACCCCGTCGGACAGCCCGGTCACGGCCGTGGCGATCGCTCCGTCCAGCTCCACCTCCGCGGTGGGCAGCATCCGGGTGCCGAGCTTGTCCTTGAGCCGCAGCACGCGAAGGCCGTTCGGCATCCCGTCGGCGCCGCGCAGCTCGAGGTAGAAGAGCGCCAGCCCCTTCCCGCCGGACGGGTTGCCGTCGGGGCGCGCCAGGGTGAGCGTCATCTCGCTGGTGGTCGCCGAGGTGAACCACTTGGTGCCGAAGAGGCGCCAGCCGTCACCGTCCTTCACCGCGCGGGTGAGGCTCTGTCCGACGTCCGAGCCACCGGTCCGTTCGGTCATCCACTGCCCGCTGGTCCAGGCCCGCGCCGGATCGCGGCTGGTCAGCCGGGGCAGCGCGCGCTCCACCAGCGCCGCGTTGCCGTGGGCGAGCAGCGTGGTCGCCGCGCCGTCGCTCATGGCGAGGGGGCAGGTGTAGACGGAGCTCGACGGCCCGAAGAGGTGGACCAGGGCGCCCTGGTGGATGCGAGAAAAAGCGCCGTGCTTCCGCTCGTGGGGGATCGCCACCAGTCCCCACTGGGCCGCCACCCGGGCGAACGCACGCCAGGCCTCGGGCACGCGGATCTCGTCGATGCGACGACCCCAGGGGTCATACGGGACGAGCTGCGGCTCGTCTCGGCGGCCCCGCATCGACAGCTCGAGGAGAGTCGACGCCGCGAGCTCGCCCATCTCGCGCAGCTCGGGCTCGATCGCCTTCCGCACCGGCTCGGGCAAGGTGCGCTCCAGCCAGCTCCGGAGCAGAAGGTCGGCGTCGTACTGGTTCCCGAGACGGGGCGGGTCCTGGAAGAAGTCCATCAGCCGGCGATCATCCCCCCGCCCGGCCGGGACGACAACCGAGGATGAGCGCGCTCGCCCTGAATCACACCTCGACGAGAGCGAACCGCTGCTCGGGGGTGGTCTTCGCCAGGAGCGGCATCGCGACGTTCATCACCCGGATGCCACCCGGCGTCTTGCCCTCGCGGGAGCCGAAGTGCGAGTGCCCGTGGAAGACCACCGCTGCTCCGTAGTGGTCGATGGGGTAGACGAGCCGGCTCGTTCCGAGGAAGGGCATGATCTCCGGCTGCTCCCCGACGCAGGTGTCGACGATGGGGCTGTAGTGGAGCATCACCACCTTCTTCGGCGTCTCCAGCTGCCCCAGCGCCGCCTCCAGCTTGAGGGACTCGTTCACCCCTTCCTGGACGAAGGCCTTGGTCGGCCCCTCGCCGAAGGCCTGCAGCGTGGCCCGACCGAACCCTCCACCGAACCCCTTGATGCCGGCGATCCCCAGCGTCTTCTCGAAGACGTAATGGTCCCCGTCGAGAAAGTGCACGTTGGCCTTGGCCAGCTCGGCGCAGATCTGCTTGCTGGCGCCCCCCTCGTAGTCGTGGTTGCCGAACACCGCCACGCAAGGGATGCGCAGCGCCGAGAGGTCCTCGGCGAGGGTCTTGGCCTCCTCGGGCATCCCCCGGTCGGTGAGGTCGCCGCAGAGCAGCAGCACGTCAGCGACCTCGTTGACGTGCTTCACGAAGTTCCGGAATCGGCCGTGCTGATCCTCCCGGCAGTGGAGGTCACCCGTCGCCGCGACCCGGATGCTGGATTTCGGATCCCGTGCCACCGATCGCACCTCGCTCTCGTTCGTCACGCTCGCGGCCGCTGGCGTAGCCCCAGCGGTCGACGTCCAGCCGGTAGTTGACCCGGCTCAGCAGATCTCCCCGGCAGAGCCGTTCCTCCTCGGCGCCGGTCTTCAAGGTCTCCACGGTGCGGGAGAGGAGATCGGTCATCACCCGGTCCGGGACGACGTCCCGGTCACTGGGGTAGGCGAAGCGGAAGAGCATCAGCTGCGCGAGCAGCACCTCCCAGTAGCGATCGAAGCGGGCCACGACGTGGTCCCAGTTCAGCTTCGGCCCCACCGCGCGGAGGAGGTGAGCCACGTCGGCCCCGTCGAACCGCTCGCGCTCCATGACGAAGCCCTTGCTCCAGATCATCTCCTCGGGGGGCACGAGTTCGACCGGCTGGCCGAAGACCCGGCCCGGAACCGCCCGCTCGAACCACACGTCGTCCACCACGGCGACGCCGTTCCCGGAGCTGAAGATGAGGTCGACGAAGTACTCGCCCTTGAACCCCTTCGCGAGCCAGCCGTCGGGATGGTGCTCCGTCCGCCAGCCATCCCCGGCGAGCACCACCAGTCCCCGCTCCACGTCCAGCTGGCGGAGGAAGAGGTCCAGGTCCTTCGTGTCGCGGTAGATGCCGGTGTAGTGGGCATAGGCGTAGGCCCCGCCCACCAGGAAGGGGACCCCCGCGCGCTGGAGGACCTGGATGGCCCGGGCCCGGGCCCCCAGCTCGTCCCCGTTGCGCATGCGCTCCGCCGCCGAGGCGTCGGTACTGAGCTCGCCGGGGTGGTTCGGGTGCCGCGCCTCGCCCATGGCCGGGCGAAGGTAGGGAGGCGCCGCCGCCTTGACACCCCCCCTCGCCTGCCGTTACGTCCACTCCCTTGCCCCCGCCGGGGACCCCCCCGTATTCGAGGATTCAAGAGCATGGCCCGCGTCACCGTCGAAGACTGTCTCCCCCTCGTCGACAACCGTTTCGCCCTGGTGCTGCTGGCGGCGAAACGGGCCCGTCAGCTGATGGCGGGGGCCCGGCCGCTCATCGAGACGTCGAAGAACAAGCCCCCGGTGCTGTCGCTCCGCGAGGTGGCCACCGGCCGGGTGAAGTTCGATCGCGACGTCCGCGAGACCCTGTCCGGCAAGTACGACGAGACGAAGGCCGCGCCGTAGCCACGGCCCTGCCCTTCAGGACGGTGGCGCGCTGAGGGACACCACGCCCCGGCGGATGAGGTCTCGCAGCACCTCCTCCAGCTCGAGCGGCGACTCGTCGAGACGGGCCAGCACCTCTCGCGGCGGCAGCCCCTGCTCGCAGAGGAGTCGCGCGGCGGGGAGCCACTGCTGCGGCCCGTTGCGGACGTAGACCTCGTAGAGCTCGGGATTCACGTGGATCTCGAGCGGATTCACCATCAGCCCGTCCCGGAGCCGCTGCGCGTTGTCGTTGAGCAGCTGGTTCGCCCGCACCAGCAGCTCGGGGACCGGGAGCATGAGGGTCTGTCGCGGACCCGGCGGCGTCGGATTCCAGCTGGCCTCGGTGCAGCGGCTGGCGACGAAGGCGTTGAGGGCGCGCTCGCCCACCGCCTGATGCGACCCGGTCTGGGCCGAGGCGTGGATGGCTCGCCCGTCGCGGAACGCCACCTCGTACGTTGCCCAGCTGTCCCGGGCGCGCAGTGTTCCGGTGATGCTGGCCGCGGCGAGCTCGCGGAGGGTCCACTGCACGCCCAGCTGCCCCACCGGGATGCTGCGGACCGTCCCCTGGGCGATCTCCTCCCGCGCCTGCTGCCTCGGCTGCAGCAGCGACTGCACCTGGCTCACCAGCGCCTCGAGGCGGAGCGTCTTCGGGAAGTAGGCCTGCGCCCCGGCGTCCAGCGCCTTGAGCGACTCGCGATAGGTGTCCTGGCAGCTGAGCATCGCGAAGGGCAGCTCGCGAGTCCGGTAGTCGTCACGGATGAGCCGGAGCAGCCCCCAGCCGTCCATCTTCGGCATGTTCAGGTCGGCGATGAGCAGCTCGTAGGCGCCGCTGACCGCCGCCTCGTAGCCAGCGAGCCCATCCTGGGAGGTCGTGACGTCGAAGCCCTTGCGGCGGAACAGCGCGCCGAACATCCGGCACAGCTCCTCGTCGTCGTCCACCAGGAGGATGGGCACGTGCGGCGGCGCCGGCGTGGGCGTCATCGACTCCATCACGACCAGCTGCTCGCCCTCGCTCGCGTCGGTCTCGATGGGCCCGCTTCCCTCGGAGAGCACCACCTCCGGAAGGCCCTCGACGAGGATGTCGTAGCCGCTCTCCTCCATCATCGGAGCCGGGGCGGCGGGCTTCTTGTCGAGGTCGATGGCGACGCCGCTGCCCTCCCCCTCCTGGCCGCTCATCTCGACGAACGCCCAGGGGGAGCGCGGCAGCGCCAGCATCGCCGCCAGCGCGACCTCGCCGCGAGCCTCGCGGTGCCTGGCGCCCCGGAGCACGCCCTGGGTGAAGAGGGCCTGGCTCTCGGAGGGCGTCCCGGGGTTCAGCTTCAGGGCGCCCGAGCGGAAGGTGCGCTGGATGTGATCCACCATCCGGAGGGCCTCGAAGCCCACCACCCGGCCAGGGCGCTCCGGGAGCTCGGCGACGACCTGACGGACCCGGTCGGGGTGCTCGAAGGGCTGGAAGGGGCGCAGGAGCATCTCCACCACGCCGGTGCGCATCTGCGACACGAGCGGAGCCTCGAGGGCCGTCTCTCCGAGGAGGACGACCGGGAGCCGGGACAGGGTGGCGTCGTGGGCGAGGGACCCCAGCAGCTGGGACACGACGGGTGTGTCCACGTTCCCCACCGCCAGCACCACGTCCACCGGGGTGGAGCGAAGGACGGTCAGGGCTCGCCGGACGTCCGGAACTGCCCGGAATCCGAAGTCGGCGCGGGTGAAGGCCTCGGAGAGCGCACGGGCCGACGCCAGATCTGGGTCCACCGCGAGGAGAGAGAGCTTCGTCACGGTCAGCTCTCCGGACTGTACCAGGACCGTCAACCGGCGCGAGCGAGGTGCTGAAGCTTCGCCTCTGCGCCGAGCCTGTAGGCGTACCTGAGCGCCTCGAGGAGCCGGTCCAGCCGGCGGGCCACCACGTGGGCCAGGAGGCGCGCAGTGAAGAGAGCCCCCAGGCGGTTGGCCTCGACGTACCGGGCGTGCTCCTCCGGGGCGAGCCCCGGCCGGTAGGACACGTCGCGGAAGAGCCGGGCGTGGAGCTCGCGGGCCGGGCCGGCCTGCAGCGAGGGCCAGCCGTGGAGCACCAGGCTGGCGAACTTGTCCACCTCGGCCTGGACCTCGAGCTCGAGCATCGACAGGCGCCGGCCGAGGTCCGCCGCCCGCGCGAGGTAGAGGAAGTGGCTCACGCCCTCCGCCAGCCGGCAGTAGGCGTCCAGGCCCGGAGCGAGCCAGCCCGCGTCCCGGAGCGAGCGCGCCTCGAGGTCTGCCCGGAGCGCGGTGGAGTAGTAGAGGCCCACCTCCAGGCCCTCTTCGCCTTCGTGGAGCCAGAGCTCCTCGTCCGACCCGGGCGACCGGAGCACCCGGGCCTCCTCGGGATGGAGGAGGAAGGCCGAGGCCCGCGGACACTCGATGGCGTAGATCGCCTCGAGCTGGTCCTGGACCTCGTCGACGAGCTTCAGTTGACCGGCCCTCCGCGCCGCGGGAGCAGGCCGGCGTCGATCAGGACGCTCTCCAGGGTGTCGCTGCCGCTGCGCCGCCAGGAGTCGTAGACGCGGAGCGCGCCGGCGGGGGAGCTGCGGGCGGCGGAGCGCGCGGCGATGCCCTCCAGCACCTCGACCAGCGGGCGGAACTTCCGGCCGAGCTCGTCGTAGACGTGGGCGAAGCCACCCCGCGCCAGGGTCGCGACCTGGGCGTACGCGGCCCGGCCCATGTCGATGGTGTAGCCATGGCCGACCACGCTCTCTCGCAGCGCGCCGGCGAAGAACCCCGCCTTGTAGAGCGAGACGTCGCCCAGGCGGCGGAGGATGCGGATCCGCTCCTCGCGCTCGGCCGCCTGCGCGCGGTGGTACAGCACCGCCAGGGGCTCCTCGGTGCCGCCCGGCTCGTCCGGGGCGAACAGGCGGTCCGCCGCGGCGAACTCGGCGAGGAGGTTCGCCAGGTAGAACTCGGTGACCTCCGCGACGTCCAGTCCGGTCTGCCCGAGCGCCTCGTCCAGGAGCGACTTGAAGAACTGCTTCAGCGAGGTGACGGCGACGAGATCCATCGGTGTCGTGCCCCGCAAGAGTAGCAACGGCGGCCGAGGGCGTGCACCCCCGACACCAAGGATTCCGCGGGGTTGCGCTGGCACTCGCGTCACGCCTCTGCCAGAAGCGCGGCTGGCACTCGGCGGGTCACAGTGCTCGGCGGCTGCTGTCTCGGACCAAAAACGGGTCTTGTCTCGGGCAGTTATGGAACGTCCCGGGCGCCTTGACAGGTCGATCTCGGCGGTTATTGTGCTCGCGCCAGAGGGCCTGGCACTCGGACAGTCAGAGTGCCAACCCGGCGCAACCAACCCAACCGATGCACGAGGGAACCTGAGATGAAGATTCGCCCGCTGCAGGACCGGCTGATCGTCAAGCGCGTCGCCGAGGAGAACAAGACCAAGGGGGGAATCATCATCCCCGACACCGCCAAGGAGAAGCCGCTCGAGGGCAAGGTCGTCGCCGTCGGCAACGGCAAGATCCTCGAGGACGGCAAGGTCCGTCCGCTCGACATCAAGGCCGGCGACACCATCCTCTTCAGCAAGTACGCCGGGACCGAGGTGAAGATCGAGGGCGAGGACCACCTCATCCTCCGCGAAGAGGACGTGCTCGGCGTCATCGAGAAGTAAGCCGCCCCCCTTCCAAGGAAAGAGACGGAAAAACAGACATGGCAAAGGACATCATTTTCGACGTTCGTGCGCGTGACGCGATCCTCCGCGGGGTCAACACGCTCGCCGACGCGGTGAAGGTCACCCTCGGGCCCAAGGGCCGCAACGTGGTGATCGAGAAGTCGTTCGGCTCCCCCACCATCACCAAGGACGGCGTGACGGTGGCGAAGGAGATCGAGCTGGAGAACAAGTTCGAGAACATGGGCGCGCAGATGGTGAAGGAGGTCGCGAGCAAGACCTCCGACGTGGCCGGTGACGGCACCACCACCGCGACCGTGCTCGCCCAGGCGATCTTCCGCGAGGGCGCGAAGCTGGTCGCCGCCGGTCACAACCCGATGGAGATCAAGCGGGGCATCGACAAGGCGGTTGCGCAGGTGGTGGCGGAGCTGAAGAAGCAGGCCAAGCCCACCAAGGACAAGAAGGAGATCGCGCAGGTCGGGACCATCTCGGCCAACGGCGATGCCACCGTCGGTCAGATCATCGCCGACGCGATGGAGAAGGTCGGCAAGGAGGGCGTCATCACCGTCGAGGAGGCCAAGGGTCTCGAGACCACGCTGGACGTGGTCGAGGGCATGCAGTTCGACCGCGGCTACCTCTCGCCCTACTTCGTGACCGATCCGGAGCGGATGGAGGTCGTCCTCCAGGATCCGTACATCCTGATCCACGAGAAGAAGATCTCCTCGATGAAGGACCTCCTGCCCGTCCTGGAGCAGGTGGCCCGCTCGGGGAAGCCGCTGCTGATCATCGCCGAGGAGGTCGAGGGCGAGGCCCTGGCCACCCTGGTGGTGAACAAGATCCGCGGGGTGCTCAACACCTGCGCGGTGAAGGCGCCCGGCTTCGGTGACCGCCGGAAGGCGATGCTCGAGGACATCGCCACCCTGACCGGCGGGAAGATGATCGCCGAGGACCTGGGCATCAAGCTGGAGAACATCACCCTCGCCGACCTGGGCCGCGCCAAGCGGATCACCGTCGACAAGGACAACACCACCATCATCGACGGGGCCGGGAGCCAGAAGGACATCCAGGCCCGGGTGCAGCAGATCCGCGCCCAGGTCGAGGAGACCACCAGCGACTACGACAAGGAGAAGCTCCAGGAGCGCCTGGCGAAGCTGGTGGGCGGCGTGGCGGTGGTCAACGTGGGCGCCGCGACCGAGACCGAGATGAAGGAGAAGAAGGCCCGCGTCGAGGATGCTCTCAACGCGACCCGCGCGGCCGTCGAGGAGGGCATCGTCCCTGGCGGCGGCGTGGCGTTCATCCGGAGCCTGAAGGCTCTGGAGGGCGGCAGCTTCTCCGAGGGCGAGCGGTTCGGCGTGGAGATCGTCCGCCGCGCGCTCGAGGAGCCGCTCCGGCAGATCGTCGGCAACGGCGGGCTCGAGGGCTCGGTGATCGTGAACAAGGTGAAGGAGGGCACGGGGGCCTTCGGGTTCAACGCCGCCACCGGCACCTACGAGGACCTGCTCGCGGCCGGCGTCGCCGACCCGGCCAAGGTCGCCCGCACCGCGCTGCAGAACGCGGCGTCCGTGGCCTCCCTGATGCTCACCACCGAGGCGATGGTGGCCGAGCGTCCGAAGGAGGACGAGCCCAAGATGCCGGCCGGCGGCATGGGCGGCATGGGCGGCATGGGGATGTGAGTCCCCCGGCTCCGGCCTGAGCGCCGGAGCCACGGACCTGACGGCCCCCGGTTCCGGCCCCTCTCCAGGGCCGGGGCGGGGGCCGCGTCGTTTCCGTGCTCAGCTGCGTCCGTGGGGGAAGGGGCCGGGCGTGGGGAGCGGCGTTCCACCGGGCCCGACGCCGAACATGCGGCGCAGCTCCTCCGGCGCGTCGGTGAAGGTCACTCCCATCCGCCCGCGCATGTTCAGCCGGAAGTCGCCCTGCTTGGCCCAGGCGACGCGCCCGGAGAAGCCGTACTCCAGTCCTTCCACCAGGAGCGTGCCCTTGACCGCGGTTCCCTTGGGGAAGACCCGCATCAGCTCGGCGCAGAATCCGCCGGCGGACACGTCGACGGTGAAGCCCGACGCGGCGCCCATCTGCACCTTGAACCGTCGGCGCTGGCGGCCGAGGACCCGCGTGTTCTGCACTCCGATTGACCCCCAACGGGCACCAGTGTGTTGCAGTGGCATCCGGCCGTTCCCGGTCGCATGACTGGGGTGAGACCGGAGTGGCAGTTGAGCACGCCGGGACCGGGACGTCCAACCAAGTCAGAGAATCATGACCGCCGTCACCATCTACACCACCGCGTCCTGTGTCTTCTGTTTACGGGCCAAGGAGTACCTGCGCTCCAGGGGCGTGGCGTACGAGGAGGTGGACGTCACGGGGGACGAGGAGGCCCGGGCCAGGCTGGTCGAGCGTTCCGATGGCCAGCGAACCGTGCCCCAGATCTTCGTCGGTGAAGTGCACGTCGGCGGCTACACCGACCTGGTCGCGCTGGATCGCCAGGGCAAGTTCCGGCCTCTCCTGACCCGCGCCTGAACCCGCGGTGTGGGGTTCCCCCCTGCCGTCCGGTGCCTAGGTTCCCGGGCACTGCCGGAGGAACCATCATGGCTGACATTCAGACAACCGCCCCGGACCCGCTCTACGACCTGGTGGGCACGCTCTACCACGCGCTGAAGCAGGCGGCCGCCGCCGAGCGCCACGCGGCCGATGCGAAGGAGGGGCGCGACACGGAGCTGGCCGCGCTCTTCGAGGACGTGCGCGAGCAGTCGCTGGACCTCGCCGCTCGCTGCAAGACGCTGCTGGCGAGCCGGCTTGGAACCGCCGCCGCAGCCCAGGACCAGGGCCGGGTGGAACAGGCGAGCAAGGAAAGCTTCCCGGCCAGCGACGCCCCGGCGTACTGAGCCTGATCGCCGGCGCGCGACTGCGCGCGTGAGCCCGGACACGCGGCGCCCACGCGCCGCTCCTCGGCCTCCCCCTGGTGCGGGGGGTTCCTCGAGCGTCCCCCTGCTGCGGGGGGCTGAGTCCGGACGTTGACGTCGCTCCGTGGGGCGCGTCGGTAGACTTGATTGCCTTTCCTCACCGCGCGCTCGAGCGGCGGCCCGTCGCGGCGTTGGGCTAGTGTCGAGGGATTCGCTCCTTCCCTTTTCCGAGCCTGCTCTCGGTGCTCGCGGTGACCGCGCTCGGGTGCTCCAGCGCGCCCGTGCGTCGCACCGAGCCGGTCCCCGACCTGCGCGTCTCGGCGCTGGTGGTCGAGCAGCTCCGCGCCTCGGGGGGCGTGAGCGACGACGAGGTCCTCGCCCTGTCCGCACGGGTCGGCCTGCGCACGGTCAGCGCCGCCTCCGGACGCGCCCTGGTCTGGGGACCCTCCGAGATCCACCCCCTGCACCCCGAGCGCGCCGACTGGACCGCCACCGACGCGCTGGGGTCGATCAAGGCCGCCGGCGTCAAGCCGGCCGAGGTACTGCTGGTGCGCGCCCGCCTCGACCGGACCTCGTCCGAAGGCCGACAGGAGGTCGCCGGACGCGGCGGCGGAGCCGGCGTGGGTTCCAGCGCCGAGTGGATCGACCGGGTGCGGATCGAGCTCATCCATCCCAGCTCCGGCCGGCTCGTCGTGGAGAGCAATGCCGAGGTCCGGGTCGATCCCTTCCGCACCGATGGCGAGGGCCCCGGCCCCCTGCTCGACCGGGTGGTCGAGGATGCGGTGGCCGGCCTCGAGGGGAAGTGGGCGAATCCGCCCCGTCCCGGGATGGACGCCTGGCGCCTGCTCGGACCGAGCCCGGGAGCTCTGGGCCTGGAGGGAGAGGTGCGCCGGCTGGCCCAGCTGCGGATGGCGAACCCCGGTCTCGGAGAGGACGAGGCCGCGCGGCTGATGCGGCGTCCACCCGGAGTCTTCATCCGCGCGGCGGAGATCACCACCCGCCTCCATGCGGGCGACGTGGTGACCGGGATCGACGGAACGCCCGCGACGCCGGAAGGGCTCGACCGCGCCCGCCAGGGCACCCGTGACGTGCGACTCGAGGTCGAGCAGGCGACCGGAGCGGCCCGCCGCGTCCGCTGGCCGTGAGGTGGCGCGGAGGGCGGCGTCGAGGCGAGGCGCCTTCAGGGTGCGAGCGCGACCACCACCCGCTCGAAGAGGTGCGCCACTGCTCCCGGCACGACCAGGACCGGAAACCCCAGGGCCAGCGCCACGCCGACCGACCACCAGGTGGAGTGGTGCCGTGACTCGAGCCGCATCTGGGCCATGGAGAGCAGGAGCACCAGAGTCCCGGCCACGCACACCACCAGCGGGCCCCGGAAGCCGTAGATCCACAGCCCGGAGCTGACCGCTCCCAGCGCCACCGCGTTCAGGACGTCTCGCCCGTTCGACGCCCACCAGGCGCGCCCCTCGTCCGCGCGCAGGCGGTACTGCACCCGCTCCAGCAGACCGGCGACACCCACCGAGGCGAGAAAGGTCAGCGCGGTCCAGGCGCCGCCGTCTCCCCTCCACGCCCCGAGCGCGTCCGCCATGCGCACACTCTGCACCATCGCCGACGCTCGGGGCGCATTCAGGACTGCACCTTCCGGCCATTCTCTGGTAACCCCCCCGCCATTTCGACGGATGTCCGAGGAGGAGGTGCGCCGATGAGACGCCAGTTTTCCTTGTTGATCGGGTTGGTGATCCTGGCCTGCGCGGGCGGCCAGAGCAGCGGTGGCGGCGCCGGTGCGGCCCCCGCCGACCGCCAGAAAGTGCAGAACCTCGTGCCGTTCGACATCGGGACCTGTTTCCCGAGCAAGCTCGACCTGAGCAAGACCGCCAACGAGTACACGCTCCAGGCGGCCTTCCGCGGCGCAATTCCGGCCATCAACGAGTGCCTCGTGGATGCGAAGGTGCAGAACCCCGCCGCTCCCACGAAGGGCAAGGCGACGATCTCCATCGACGGGTCGGGAACGAATGTGACCGTCGCCGGCGACGGCCTGCAGCCGGCAGGGGCTGCCTGTATCGAGAAGGCCATCCGGGCCCAGCTCGAGGGCGTGAGCGCGCCCGCGAACCTCAAGCAGCCTTTCACCCTCGAGGCGCCCTTCGAGCGCGAGCCGAACCAGATGGTCCGGATGGGCATCAACGAGCCCTCCGACGCCCAGGGCGCCATCCGCCTCGCCTTGCCGCAGTGGTGCAGCTGCTTCGAGCCGATCAAGACGCAGGCGCCTCCGGAGCTCACCGGCTCGGTGACGATGACCCGCGAGGACATTGCCAAGTACGCCGACGTCTTGAGGGCGAAGGACGGCGGAACCGCTTCCAACAAGCCGGTCACCTCCGCGCTCCAGCCCTCCGACCCCTCCGGCGCTCAGGTGGCGAGCTGCGTGAATCAGCGCATCGAGGCCCTCCCGCTGAAGAGCACCAGCGAGCAGTACATCGTTCCCTCGCAGATCTTCCTGCTGAACTCCCATGGCTCGACCAGCATGCCGGCCAACACGCCCCCCGCCCTGCAGTTCGCGCAGATGGACGTGGTTCGCGAGCGGCGCCAGGCCGAGGCCTTCGCCGCGCTGACCCGGCGGCAGAACGTCGCCAACGCCTACGACGCGCAGGTCCAGGCCTACCAGGCGGCGGCGAAGTCGAAGGACTCGAAAAAGCGCAGGTCCGCAGACGCCATGGTGAAGGACCTCAAGGGCGGCTGCGCCTCGCTGGTCAAGGCCGACGACGACTACACCAAGGCCCTCGAGGGTGAGGCGGCGATCGAGCAACAGGCGTTGACCCTGGCCCAGACGCTGAAGGCCAAGGACCCCGCCTGGGGCGAGGCGGAGAAGGCGTCCGCCGGGGCGCTGTCCGACACCCAGAAGCAGATCGACGCCTCGAAGCAGCTCAAGGCGGCGAACGAGAAGGCCTGCCCGAAGGAGAAGTACTAGACGCGCAGGCTCGATCAGGCCACGGCCTGGTCGTCGTTGGCCGCGGTGGCCTCGCGAAGTCGGACCGACACCAGCTTGCTGATGCCGGGCTCCTCCATCGTCACCCCGTAGAGCGTGTCCACCACCTCCATGGTGCGCTTGTTGTGGGTGATGAGGATGAACTGCGACTGCTTCGACATCTCGCGGAGCAGGTCGTTGTAGCGGCCGACGTTCCCCTCGTCGAGCGGGGCGTCCACCTCGTCCAGCAGGCAGAACGGTGTGGGCTTGATGAGGAAGATGGCGAAGATCAGCGCCACCGCGGTGAGGGCCTTCTCCCCGCCGGAGAGCAGAGTCACGCTCTGGAGCTTCTTCCCCGGCGGCTGGGCGACGATTTCCACCCCCGGCTCGCCGGTCGATCCCTCCTCGGTGAGGAGCAAGCCGGCCCGGCCACCCCCGAAGAGCCGAGGGAAGACGCGCTGGAACCGGTCGTTCACCACCTCGAAGGTGCGGGCGAACCTCTCGCGGCTGGTCCGGTCGATCTTGGCGATCGCATCGCGGAGTGCCTTGATGCTCGACTCCAGGTCCTTCTTCTGACCGGCGAGGAAGGAGTGGCGCTGCCCGACCTCGGCGTGCTCCTCGATGGCGGTGAGGTTGATCTCCCCCAGGCGCTCCAGCTGCCCGCGGAGGTCCCGGAGCTGCTGCTCCTCGCTGGCCTCCAGGCGCCGGTGAGTGTGGAAACGGTGCAGCTCCAGGCCGAGGTCGGTCTGGTGCCGCTCGTCGATGGAGCGGACCAGGTGCTCCACCTCCAGCACCAGCGAGCGCTCGCGGAGGGTGATCTGTCCCAGGCCCTCGGTCACTCCGTCCAGGCGCGCCCGCTCGTCGCGGAGGCTGGTCTCGTCCGCCCGGACCCGCGCCGTCTCCTCACCGTGCGCACGTCGTCCCTCCTCCAGGCGGCCGGTACCCTCGCTCAGCTGCTGCAGCCGCCCGGCATGCCCTTCCATGGCGGAGGAGATCCGACCCTGGAGCTCGTCGCGGCGGGACAGCGCCTGCGTACGCGCCTCCTGGGCCCGCGACTGGCGCTCGACCAGCTCGGTGAGCCCGGCGGTGACTTCCGCCAGCGAGGACCGCGCCGCCTCCGCTCGTTCGGCGTGCGAGGCCACCTTGACCCGCAGGGCCATCAGCTCCTGGCCGTGCGCCTCGGCCGAATGCTGCAGCCCCTCGAGCCGGTCCTGGAACTCGCGGGCCCGCTCCTCGCGCGAGGCACGCTCGGCCTGGGCGTGCGCCGACTCGCCCCGCGCCGCCTCCTGGTCCCGGTCCACCCGGGCGAGCTGCTCGTCCAGAGCCTCCGAGTCTCGCACCAGCTGGTGAATGCGCTCACGGAAGCGCGCCAGCTGCTCCGAGGCCTGATGCAGGTCCTTCTCCAGCGCCGAGCGGACCAGCTCCTCCTCGTGGTGGTGCTTCTGCAGGCCCTTGAGCAGCTCCTCGGTGTGGAGGATCTGCTTCTGGAGCGCGTAGTGGCGGGTGAGCAGCTCGTTGTAGCGGGCCTCCGTGGAGGCCACGGTCTCGGCCAGCTCGGCGATCTCCCGCTTCTTCTGCAGGGCACCCGAGCCGGGTCCCTCCAGCACTCCGCCGGTCAGCGTGCCGTCGGCGGCGAGCACCTCGCCGGCCAGGGTGACCGCGGTGAAGCCCGGCGCCAGATCCCGGACCCGGGTGGCGGCATCCAGGTCCTCCACCAGGAGCACGTTCCCCAGCAGCAGCTCCAGCACCGGCCGGAACTCGGCCTCGCTGTGGACCTCGTCGGTGGCCCGCGCGAGCACCCCCACCAGCCCCTCCGGTAGCGGAGGCGGCGGCGGCCCGGCGAGCTCGGGCAGGGGCAGGAAGGAGCTCCGCCCCTCGGCCACCGAGGCGAGATAACGGGACAGCTCGAGGCCCACCGAGCGACTCTGGACCAGCACGTTCTGCAGGCGCGCCCCCAGCGCGGCCTCGATGGCCCGCTCGAAGCGCGGCGAGGTGCGGAGCACGTCCGCGACCAGCCCGAAGATTCCCTGCGCGCGCGCCTCGGTGCCTGCGCGCAGCATCACCGCCCGCACGCCGCGGTCGAACCCCTCGTAGTGGCGCTGGATCTCCTCCAGCGAGTGCAGGCGGCTCCGCTTGTCGGCCAGCTCCTCCCGGAGGGAGATGACCGCCACCTCGCTCTCGGCGAACGCCGCCCGGTGCGAGGCGAGGGCGTCCTCCTCGGCGCCCCGGCGCTCGGCGAGCTCCAGGGTGAGCTGACGGCTCTGCTGGACCCGGCGGGTCACCTCGTTCCGCTCGCGATCGAGCGACGATTCCTGACCGCGCACCGAGTGCAGCTCGGCGAGGGTCTGGCGCTGCCGTTCTCCCAGCTCCACATGCCGAGCGGCCAGGGCGGTGAGCTGGGTCTCCTGGTTGGCGATGCGGCCGGCCAGCCCGAGGAGCGCGAGCCTTTCCTTGTCCAGGCTCTCCTTGCACTCCTTCTGAAGTGCCTGTGCCGCGTCCAGGCCCTCCTGAGCGCGGCGCATCGCCGCCTCGTCCGCGGCGGAGGCCCCGGTGAGCGCCGCCACCTCTGCCTCCAGAGCCGCCCGCCGCGTCTCCAGCGCCGAGAGCCTGTCGCCGAGCGCCTCGCCCTCGGCCCCCGCCGCCGACTCCGCCGCCTGTGCCGCGGCGAGGTCCGCCCGCCAGAAGGACAGTGCCTGCTCCGTCTCCCGGGTCTGGGTGTCGAGCGCGTGCACCTCGTCCGCCAGCGCCTGGAGCCGCTGCCCGTCCACCTCCAGCCGGGCGCGCCGGAGCTCCACCTCGTCTTCGAGCGCGCGCACCCGGTGGAGCGCCGCCTGCTCGGTCTCGCCCAGCGCGGCGATGGATTCCTGGAGGTGCTTCTGCTCGGCGAGGAGCCCCAGCAGCTTGTGGGACGCCTGGTGAAGCTCGATCTCCCGGATGCGGGCCTTGAGCGAGCGGTACTTCTCCGCCTTCTTCGCCTGGCGCCCGAGCGAATCGAGGCGCTTCTCGAGCTCGGCGACCAGGTCGGCCACCCGGAGGAGGTTGGCCTCGGTGGCCTCCAGCTTCCGCTCGGCGGCCTTGCGGCGTGACTTGTACTTCGTCACCCCCGCCGCCTCCTCGATGATGCTCCGGCGGTCCTCGGGCTTGGCGGAGACGATGAGCCCGACCCGTCCCTGCTCGATGATGCTGTAGGCCCGCGTGCCCACACCGGTGCCGAGGAAGAGCTCCACCACGTCGAGCAGCCGGCACTGCGTCCGGTTGATGAGGTATTCGGACTCGCCGGAGCGGAACAGCCGCCGGGTGACCGTGACCTCGCCGAACCCTGCATACTGGGGCGCCAGCTGGTCGCGCGGGTCCACCTCGAAGGTGAGCGACACTTCCGCCATCGACAGCGGGGGCTTGCTCTCGCTCCCGTTGAAGATGACGTCCTCCATCCCCCGGCCGCGCAGGTTCTTGGCGCTTTGCTCCCCCATCACCCAGCGGATGGCGTCGACGACGTTCGACTTGCCGCACCCGTTGGGACCCACGACGCCGGTGACGCCCTCGTCGAAGGTGAACACCGCCCGGTCCATGAACGACTTGAAGCCGGTGATGTCGAGGCGCCGGATGCGCATGGGGCGGGTAACTCCTTGGAAGAGAGGGTGTTTTACCGCTGGAGTGAACCCACCCGCAAGCGGTGCATGACGCTGCGTGGCGCTACGTGAACGGTCATGCCGATGCCGCGGGGGGCGGGGAGGGTTCGGGGGGCGGCTTTGGCTCGATCCGGACCTTCAGGACCCTCGGCCCGTCGGTCTCGGCCACCCGGATCTCGAACTCGTCCACCTCGGTGTGGTCTCCGGGCTCGGGCACCCGCCCCAGACGGGCCATGAGGAAGCCGGCGATGGTGCTCACCTCGCCCGGATCGACGTCGAAGCGGACGTCCAGCCGGTCCTCCAGGTCCGAGAGCTGGGTGGTGCCCGGGAGCTCGAGCCGGCCTCCGGGAAGCGTCTTCACCTCCGAGACCCGCCGGCCGAGCTCGGCCACGTCGCCGACCACCTCGGCCACGACGTCCGCCAGGGCGACGATGCCGCTCGTTCCGCCGTGCTCGTCCACCACCACCGCCAGCTGCCGGCGGCGCTTCCGGAACTCGATGAGCAGCTGCTCGAGGGTGACGTTCTCCGGGACGAAGAGCACCGGCCGCTGGACCTGCCCCAGGCTGTGGAGCTGGTCGTTGGCGAGGAGGAAGAACAGGTCCTTCACGTTCACCACGCCCTCGACCTGGTCGAGCGTCCCCCGGGCCACCGGCATCCAGGTGTGTCCCGCGGCACGGGACTCGGCGATGTTGCGCTCCAGCGGCTCGTCGAGGTCGAGGTACCTCACCTGCGAGCGAGGCACGAGAACCTGGCGCGCAGTCTTCTCCGACATGGAGAGCGCGCGGGCCAGCAGCTCGGCGCGCTCGGCGGTGATGTTGCCCGCCCGGGCCGAGCTAGCGACCAGCAAGGCCAGCTCCTCGGGATTCAGCGCGGTCTCCTCGGGCCCATGAGGGTGGAGCCCGAGCATCCGCGAGACCGCGGAGGCCATCCAGTTGATGGCGCTCACCGCGGGGTAGCACACCAGGTAGATGGCCCGCATCGGCCCGGACACCGCCAGCGCCACCGATTCGGTGCGCTGCAGGCTCAGGTTCTTCGGGACCAGCTCCCCGATGACCAGGTGGAGGATGGTGATGATCGCGAACCCGACGACGATCGCCAGGGTGTGGGCCAGGGCGACGTAGCCGCGCTGGTCGGGGAGGACCGCTTGCAGAGAGCGCTCGATGAGCGAGGCGAAGGCCGGCTCGCCGACCCA
>Ga0207679_10000164_pt1 | contig 54829 bp, 52 predicted proteins | sample KBSC73metaG_FD_184320 | JGI IMG/M metagenome (GOLD analysis project Ga0207679, IMG submission 184320) | Corn rhizosphere microbial communities from Kellogg Biological Station, Michigan, USA - KBS C7-3 metaG (SPAdes) (version 2) | ecosystem: Host-associated > Plants > Roots > Rhizosphere > Soil ...
GGGCTGGAAGAAGCTGCGATCAACGGCACCGCACTCGACCGGCAGGACATCCTTCTCATCGGCTACGGAAGCGGCGACGCGTCTGAGGTTCTGCCTGCGCAGGTCGTGCCCGACTGGCAGGCCGCCGCATCCAGGATCCAGATGCATGCAGCCCTCGAAGGTGCAGTGGACGTGACCCGGGAGCAGTACGAAGCCCTGCACGAGGGCCTTGAATGTGATGCTCAGAGCGCGCCCCCGCGTTCAGGATTCGTGGTGCACCGCATTGGCGACTCGGACGCGCCGCACTTTCAGGATCGGGGTGTCGAGTACTACCGCTACTGCGGCTGACCCGCACCACGGAAAGAAGTGATTCGTATGGGCAACATGCAAATGGGTGAAGGGCTGACGGTGACGCTGGGCGAATGCCCCGATTTGTCTGAACTGGAGGCGCAGTGGCAGAGCCTGGAGAGCGAATCCGCGCCCTCCTTCTTCACCTCGTGGCGTTGGATCGGACCTTGGCTGCGGCGGCTGGAGCCCTATCGGCGGCCGCATTTGCTGCGTGCCACCAGCAATCGGGGTGTCGTCGGCATGGGGTTCTTCGTGCCGAAACGTTCCTTCCGGCTGAAACTCTTGCCTTCGCGATGCTTGCATCTTCACGCCACCGGCGATGCGCGTCACGACGACATTTGCGTTGAACACAACGGGTTGCTCGTGAGACAACCCGGTGCCGCGCAGATCGAGGCCGCGATGTTCTCTTTTCTTTGTTCCCAGCACGGCTGGGATCAGATTCACTTCCCGCGCCTGTCGGTGGTTCCGTCGCTGCAGCACTTGCCGGTGGGGGACATGGTCATTCGACAAGAATCAGTGGTCGCATATTTTGTGGATTTGGCTGCGCTCCGTCACAGTGGTGGAAATTATTTGAGTCAACGCAGTCAAAACACACGTTCGCAGATTCGGCGCTGCAATAAAGAATATGCGGCGCTCGGCGCCCTCACCTTGACGGCTGCGACGGATACGCAGCAGGCGATGCAGTTCTTCGATCGCCTCAAAAAATATCATCAGCGTTCCTGGGCAGCCCGGGGCGAGCCGGGTGCGTTCGCGAACACACTGTTCGAGGATTATCATGCGCAGTTGATTGGCCGCGGATTTCCATGCGGTGAGGTGCAATTGCTGCGCATTCATGCGGGCGAGCACGATATCGGTTATTTGTATAATTTCGTTTATCGCGGCCGTGTGCTGTGCTATCAATCCGGCTTCAATTACGATCTTATTCAAAAGAATAATCATCCCGGATTGGCTGCGCATGCGCTCGCAATCCAGTATTACGCTGAGTCAGGGCTGGACATCTACGATTTCCTCGCCGGCGACGCCCGCTATAAGCAGCAGTTGGCCTCGAACAGTTATTCGATGACATCGGTGTCCATTCACCGGAATTCGATCTCGCTTCGCCTGGAAGGAGAGTGGCGACGGTTCAAGAAGAAAGTTGTTCCCGCACCCGTCATGGCCCGGCCCTGTGAAAACTGAATGGCGTGACGCCGGCCCGTGGTCGGCGCGTAGGCAGGCGGCGTTCGTGGGCGCAGAATCAACTGCAGAACGCACTGGCCTTGCGTGCGGCATTCCATGCAGAAACCCGATCTCAATGCCCTGCGACGCGCTTCAGCGACATGCCGCGATTGCCCGCTCGGCGCACTGGCGACGCAAACGGTGTGGGGAGACGGTCCGCCGCATGCGGCCTGCATGCTCGTCGGCGAGCAGCCGGGCGATCGTGAGGATCGCGAGGGCCGTCCGTTCGTCGGCCCGGCCGGACACCTGCTGGCGCGCGCCATGGCTGATCTGGGCTGGCAGCGAAGCGCGATCTACATCACTAACGCGGTGAAACACTTCAAGTTCGAATGGAAAGGCAAGGTGCGCAAACACAAGACGCCCGCGCAGCTCGAGATCCTCGCGTGCCGCCATTGGCTGGAGTCGGAGATCGCGGCGGTTCAGCCGCTGCGCATCGTTGCATTGGGTGCGACCGCTGCGCGTGCGCTCCTGGGTCGACCGATCAAAGTTCTGGCCAATCGAGGCCACTGGCTGCAGCGCGAGGACGGCCTGCAGGTCCTGATCACCGTTCACCCATCGGCGCTTCTTCGCGGCGATCCAGCGGAGAGAAAACTCGCCTACGAAGCCTGGCTCGCGGACCTTCGTCGAGCCGGCGAGGTGGAATCCGAAGACGACGCGTAGGCAGGGAGCCCGTGATCCAGGCCCAAAGAGAGAAAGGTCGTTCGTCAGTGCACTGGCGCGGGACGCAATCCTTCAGGTATCGCGTTTGCCACGCGCATGAAGCGTCGTCTTCCGGGAAAGAAATCCCATGGCCCACGAACGGTATCAGTCGCGCGTGGGCGCCACACCGGGGACGGTGCGTGACGACGTTGTCCGTGCCTTCGGAACGCTGGCGCTTGCCTTGTTTTTCCATGGACTCGACAACGCCCGCCAAGTCACGGGCCAATGGTTCGATCTCGCGGGGCTGGGCCCTGTGCAAACGCCCAGCACCATGGTGCTCGATGGACCGGGCTGGAGGCTGCGAAGGTATCGCACAGGCGGGCAACAGGGGCCGCTGCTGCTGATCGTTCCCGCGCCGATCAAGCGTCACTACATCTGGGATCTGATGCCTTCGTGCAGCGTGGTTCGCCGGGCGGCGGCCGATGGGTGCCTCGTCTACCTCCTCGAATGGACGCAGGCACCTTCGGACCTGGGGCTGGATGCGTACATTCAGGCCATTGACCGCTGCGCAGGATGGATCGCACAGCGCACCGCGCGCCGGCCCCACCTGCTGGGCCACTCCCTCGGGGGCACGCTCGCAGCATTGCATGTGGCTCGACACGCCTCGCATTCAGCGTCACTGGTCATGGTGGAGTCGCCGTTGAGCTTCGGGCGAAACGCCGGCGCCCTCGCTCCCTTGCTGGCCATCGGGCCCAAAGGGGCGGCCATTCAAGCCGCGTTTTCCAACGTTCCGGGAACCATCCTGGGCCTCGGTGCGGCACTCGCTTCTCCAAAGGAGTTCCTCTGGGAGCGGTATGCCGATGCAGTGGCAACCGCCATGGCAGGCAGCGCGCTCATGAAGAAACATCTCCTGGCCATCCGCTGGACATTGGATGAACTCCCCATGCCTGGAAAGCTGCTGGCGCAATTGATCGACCAGCTGTACCTGGACGATCGGCTCATGCGCCGAAAGCTCATCGTCCAGGGGCGACGCGTGGCACCCCTGGATGTGTCCGTTCCGATCGCGGCCGTGGTGGACCCGCGGAGCCGCATCCTGCCGTCGGCATCGACGATCGACTTCCTGCGAGCGGCTCCACGCCGGGAGCAACTGCTGCTTCACTATGCGGGCGATGTTGGAGTCGCCTTGCAGCACGTGGGCGTGCTGATCGGCGATACCGCCCACCGGGAGATCTGGCCTCGCATCCTGCGATGGCTGCGCCAGCTCGAAACGGGTTCGTCGAACCCAGAGGCTCGACCGTTGCCCGCGTCCAAATGATCGTCCGAATCCGCCTTTCCATGTGGGCAGCGCCGTGGGCGGAATGCCCATTGCTCATGATGGACAGGGGAGCATCGCCCGCGCTTTCAGCGGTCCCTCCGGGGCCGCCTCGTGGGCCCTGGAGGACATCTGATGGAAGCGGACCTGCACATCATCGGTGCATTCGAGACGTTGCCTGGTGACCAGGTAACGGACGATGAATTCAAGGAGGAACTCCTCCGTCGTGGTCTCAACCCTGCTGATGCGGCATTGTTGCTTGAACGCGGCCTGTTGCTCGGGCTGCTGGAGCGCACTCCAGACGGCTTGCTGCGCAGGGGACTGAAGAAGATTGAGCAGGAGCGCACATCCGGTGAACCGCCTGCCACTCAGTAAGAGGGAAGGGCGGATGCACAGGCCGGCCGGGGGCAGCTGTCGAGGACATGAATGGCGCAGGACGCTGCAGGGGCGGATGGGCTGGGCGCAACCCTCTTGAGTTCTTCGGAATACACATTGCCGGTACAGCCCAAGCCGACCAGTTGTGTCCGCCGGGCGTGCCCAGTGCCACGTCGCTTTCCTGCATGCCCAGCTTGCCGGCTGGCCGATCCGGCTCTTTCCAGGAGGAGCATTGCATGGCACATCGCGATTCCCACCGTGCTCCCTCCGCGCGTGATCAGCGCGCGCCAGTCGGCCTGACGTCCGGCGGCCTTATCCACGACCGCGGATGGCCCAGCGCGGAACAGGTCGATCAATTGCAATGGGCTTCCTTTCAGGATGCGCCAGAGGAGCCGTCGTTCACCGGTTCGTCCCGTGACGTGAGCGACCTGTTCGCCATGATCCGGGCCAACCATGCGTGGAATCGCGTCTTGTGGAGGGAGGAAGACCTGGCACGCCGTACCGATGCCGCGGACAGCGAGATCGCGGGCAACAAGCGTGCGATCGATCGCTACAACCAACAGCGCAATGATGCGGTCGAGGTGATCGATGAATGGCTGCTGGCAGCCGGCGCGCCCATCAGAGATGACGGCTGGCTCAACAGCGAGACCGCCGGCTCCATCATTGACCGGCTGTCGATCAATGCGTTGAAGATTCACCACATGACGCAACAAGCCGAACGCCACGAGGCAGGTGCGGAGCATGTCGACCGCTGCCGGGCCAAGCTCGCTGTGATGCACCGCCAGCGCAAGGACCTGCTCGATTGCCTGCAGCGCCTTCTGAATGGCCTGCGCGACGGCAGCTGTGGGTATCGGCTCTATCGACAGTTCAAGATGTACAACGATCCCAGCCTCAACCCCTGCCTCTACGAGGCGCCCCATGGCTGAACCGCCGCCTCGGGACGACGGGTTGCCGCGCATTGACGTGCTGGTTCCCACGTGCGAACGGCCAACGGCGTTGGCTGCGACGTTGGCCACGCTGATCGGCCAGACCTGCCGGACGTTCGATGTGGTGGTGGCCGACCAGTCGGATGGCGAGGCCAGCTTCGGCACAGGCGAGACCGCCGCCATCGCGCGGCTGCTGCGGGCGCGCGGCAACCGCGTCACGCTGCTGCGCAATCTGCCCCGACGGGGTCTGGCGCAGCAGCGCCAGTTCCTGCTGGACCAGTCGCGAGAGCCGCTGGTGCTGTTCGTCGACGATGACGTGTTGCTGGAACCGGACCTGATCGAACGGTTGCGTCGCGCGTTGATGCGCAGCGGCGCTGGCTTTGTCGGCAGCGCGGTCATCGGGCTCAGTTTCCAGGCCGACGAAAGGCCCCATCAGCAAGCGATCGAGTACTGGGACGGCCCGGTACAGCCCGAGTGCGTCGCGCCAGACAGACCTGCCTGGCAACGCCACCATCTTCACAGCGCCGCCAACCTCTGGCATGTGCAGCAACGGTGTCGGGACCCTGGTGATCGGCTCTACAAGGTGGCCTGGGTGGGCGGTTGCGTGCTGTACGACGCGGCCAAGCTGCGAGAGTGCGGCGGCTTCGGCTTTTGGCGTGAGCTTCCGATCGATCACTGCGGCGAGGACGTGATGGCGCAGCTGCGTGTGATGGAGCGCTTCGGCGGTTGCGGGCTTCTGCCGTCCGGCGCTTATCACCAGGAGCTGGCCACGACAGTCGCCGACCGCCGCATCGACGCACCCCGCGTGTTGCTGCCGGCATGGGAGAAGATGAGCCATGTCGCCCGAGGATGAGGCCCTCGCACGCCGCGGTGGCGAAAGCATGTACGCGCGCCTCGGCGCGCGGGTGAGCGACGCGCGTCATCTCGCGGTCCTGCGTGCCAATGCGATGGGCGATCTGGTGGTGGCGTTGCCCGCGCTGGCCGCGCTTCGATGCGCTTATCCGGAGGCGCGCATCACCCTGATCGCTCGGGATTGGCATGCAGACTTCCTGCGAGCCCGGCCGTCGCCGATCGACGATGTGCTCGTGTTGCCCTCGATGTTGCGCCTGGACGCCGGGGATGATCCCTCCCTGATTGAAAGGACGCAGGCTGCGCTTCGCACATGCGCCATTGACCTGGCGCTGCAGCTGCATGGGGGTGGCCGCTACAGCAACCCGTTCATCAGCCAGCTCGGCGCGCGGGTTACCGCCGGATTGCGCACCCCTGATGCGCGGCCACTGGACCGTGAACTGCCGTACCGCGAGGCGCATCCGGAGGTGTTGCGGCTGCTGGAGGTGGTCGCGCTGGTCGGCGCCTGTGGCCGGGATGTGGAGCCGCATGTGGCCGTGACCAGGGCCGATCTGACTGCTTCACTCGAGGTGTTGCCCGAGGACGGGCGGCCGCTGCTGGTGCTGCAGCCCGGTTGCAGAGATCCGCGCCGGGCCTGGCCGCCGGAGAGCTTCGCGGCGGTGGCCGATGCCTTTGCGGCGCGCGATGCCCACGTCGTGCTGCAGGGCACGGCCGACGAAGCCGCGAGGCTGGCGGAAGTGCGACGGTGCATGAGGTACGGCTGCACCGACCTCGCGGGCGCCGTGCCGCTCGGCGCGCTGGTGGGGCTGCTGTCGCGCGCGCGCTTGCTGATCTCCAACGACACCGGGCCCGCGCATCTCGCGCGCGCGCTCGGCACACGCACGGTCACGGTCTGCTGGATCGGCAATCATGCGGCCTACGGGCCGATGAGCAGCCGCCGGCATGCCGTCGCGCTGTCCTGGCAGCTGGACTGTCCGCGGTGCGGCCAATGCAATGTCGAAGCCCGCTGCGAGCACGATGTTTCGTTCATGGGATCCGTCTCACCGGCCAAGGTGCTCTCTCTGGCGGAGCCACTCTGGGAAGAGGCGTGAGCCCTTGTGTGGTTCACCCGGTTCGGTGCGGCAAGAGATGGAGGGCTGCATTGAGCACCGCGCGGACAGGTGGCGGTCCGTCGGCCTGGATCACCGCATGGTGGCGGCAGTCCAGCGGCCCCCATCGGCATGGATCGGTGGCGAAAAACACCACCACGCTTGGCAGGCCCAATGCTGCAGCAATATGGGCCACGCCGGTGTCGTTGGAGATCAGCAACCGCGCACGTGATAGCAGTACGGACAATGCGCCGATCGAGATGTCACACGCTGCGTGCAGCGCACGATGATGCATCGCCGAGATCACCCGGGCAGCCAAGTCCTGCTCGGTCTCGCTGCCCGTGATGACAACGACCCAGCCGCATGAGGCGAGCGCGTCGCCGATCGCTGCGAAACATGCGACCGGCCACCGCTTGGCAGCGTCCCGGGCTCCGGGATGGAGGCAGACATAGCCGCCCGGGGGCAAGCGATGCAGATCAAGTCGACGTTGCAGCAATTCCGTTTGATCGCGCTGCATCAGCGGAAAGGTGACGCGATCGTCATCGTGGATTGCACCAAGCCGTCCGATCAGGTGCAGGTTGCGATGAATCTCGTGCAGTTGTTCAGGATAGGGCCACAGGCCTTCGGTGGCGCTCAGCATGATGCGCTTTTGCGGATGATGCGCCGCGATGCGACGTGCGCCGAACGCCCGCACCACATCGTTGCTCAGGCGGCCGCTGCCTTGCAGCTGGATCGCCAGATCGAACTCGCTGTCGCGCATCCGTTGCAGGAAGGCCGCCCGGGCGGCATCGTCCACCGGGCACTCCGGCAGGCCGGGCCAACCGGGGAATTCGACATGCTCGTCAATGAAAGGATGCATGCGCTGAACGAAGTCTGCACTCCAGCGCAGGCCCACCAGCGTGATGTGCGCATGGGGAAAGCGCCTGCGCAGCGCCCGCAAGGCCGGGCCGGCACAAATGAGATCGCCCAGTTGCAGCGCGCGCAGCACGCAGATGCGGCGCGGCTCCAGCCGCTGCCAGTCAACAGGGTGGGGGGTGGAGGTGGACATTCGACAGGCGGAACATCGCCGAGAGTGCTCCTTGCCTGCAATGCGAACGGCAAATCCTATTCCCGGAGAACGATGATCACGAGGGCCTGCACACGAGTTGGTTCCATCGTTGCCATGCGTGATTGAATCTGAACGCGAGGCGCGGACCCGTGTCACGCTCTCGTGTCATCTGGCTTGTCGATGCACGCCCGTCGCTCTTTTGAGCACACTGCGGGCATCACGAACCCGGGAGAACGCATGCCACTGGCCGTCCTATGGATCGAAGGCAGGATGAGCGAACCGCTCGCGGGGTTCCTGACCGGCATCGTCGACCGCGGCAATCGATATTGTCGGCGATGACTGGCGTGACCTCGGGGGCGTCCCCAGCGCAGGGCAGACCGGCGCGTCCCGGGCGGTTGCGATTGCATGTCCAGCCGCTGTGGGCACTGCTGGGTGTGTTGCTGGTGCTGGTCTCCTGGACGCTGGCTTCGATGCAGGCGCCGCATCCGAACCCGCTCACGCCCCTGTCAGCGCGCAGCTGGTGGGACCTTCTCCGGTTTCCGATTGAAGTGAACGCCGAGCGCCGGCTTCCAGTGGCGCCAAATTCAATCTTCGGTTTCGCCGTCGCGGCCGATGGGCAGCGCGCTTGGGCAGTGGGTGCGGGTGGCACGATCCTGACAACGGGCGACGGCGGCCGCCAGTGGGCCGCGCAGCCCAGTGGCGTTCAAGCGGCGCTGCGGTCGGTGCACTTCCATGCCGATGGTCTGCGCGGCTGGGCGGTGGGCGACAGCGGAACCATCCTGAGTACGAACAACGGCGGACGTCAATGGGTCGCGCAGAAAGCCGATGTCGAGGCTGCACTGTGGTCCGTGCAATTCAGCGCCGATGGCCAGCGTGGATGGGCAGTGGGCAACGGCGGGACGATTCTTGCAACCTTGGATGGTGGCCGCCAGTGGAAAGGACAAATCAGCGGTGTGCGGGCCTCGCTGTGGTCAGCGCAGTTCAGCGCCGACGGCCAGCGCGGCTGGGCCGTCGGCGAGGGGGGCACGATCCTCGCCACGGTTGACGGCGGCAGCCATTGGGCGGCGCAGGTCAGCAATGTAGACGCCGGTCTGGTGTCGGTGCATTTCAATGCGGACGGCGAGCGCGGCTGGGCGGCAGGCAGCGGCGGAACGCTCATCGTCACGAGCGACGGCGGCCGCCACTGGACTGCACAAGCGAGCACTGTGCAGGAGGATCTTTTTTCGGTGCACTTCAACCCGGATGGGCAGAGAGGCTGGGCGGTGGGTCGGGGCGGCACGATCCTGGCCACGAACGATGGTGGCGGCCACTGGAGCGCGCAAGCGAGCGGCGTGCGGAGTCTGTTGCTGGTGGTGTTGTTCCGGCCCGATGGCCAACGGGGCTGGGCGGTGGGCAGCGGCGGTGCGCTGTTGGCAACGAGCGATGGCGGTCGCACTTGGGCGGCCCACACCAGTGGCGCGCAGGCTGCGCTGGCATCCGTGCATTTCAGCACCAACGGCCAGAGCGGATGGGCCGTGGGCAGCGGTGGGATGATCCTGAACACGAGCAATGGTGGCCGACAGTGGGTCGAGCAGAGCAGCGGGGTGCGCGCCGCCTTGTTGTCGGTCCAGTTCCACGCCGACGGCGAGCGCGGCTGGGCAGTGGGTGCTGGTGGCACGATCCTCGCCACGAATGATGGCGGCCGCCACTGGGCCGCGCAGACCAGCGGCAGTGAGGTCGCCCTGTTCTCCGTGCATTTCAACGCTGACGGCTTGCACGGATGGGCTGTGGGCGCCGGCGGCGTGATCCTGGCCACCCGCGACGGCGGCAGCTACTGGACCGCGCTTTCCAGTGGCACGGCGGCCGACCTGTATTCAGTGCACTTCAACGCGGACCGCCAGCGAGGCTGGGCGGTGGGCGCCGGTGGCACGGTCCTGGCCACGACCGATGGCGGAATCACCTGGATCGCAAAGGCGAGCCCTGCGCCCGTTGCGCTGTTGTCCGTTCACTTCAGCGCCGACGGCAAACGCGGTTGGTCCGTGGGGACGGACGGCACCATCATCGCAACGCGCGACGGCGGCCGCCGCTGGATCGCGCAGGAGAGCGGCGTGCCGGCCGTGCTGCGGTCTATGAAATTCGCTGCCGACGGGCAGAGCGGCTGGGCCGTCGGTGACGGTGGCACGATGCTGGTCACCAAGGACGGCGGAGCGCACTGGACACCCGTTGCAGGGCCAACGGCCGGCTCGGTGCGCACGGCGGTCTGGATCGTCGATGCGAGTGCGAGACAGGTTTGGGCCGTCGGGTATCCGCCCTCTTTGCTCCACACCTCAGACGGCGGAAAAAGCTGGGCCATCGAGGCATGGCCTTTGCGCTATGCACGTTGGCCTGCCCCATGGTTCTGGCTCAGTCTGGTGGCCGCGGCGTGGTGTTGGCGCCGCGCCTTGCGATCCGCTGCCCATGCGGTGGCGGAAGGGGCCGAGGCCATGGTCGCCAGTGATGCACCTGCCAAAGACTTCACCGAGGACCGCCTGCGCTTCGGGCCTTTGGCCAAAGGCATTTCCCGCTTCTTGCGCAACGGATCGACCGAGCCTCCTTTGACCATGGCCGTCTCGGGCGATTGGGGCAGCGGCAAGAGCAGCCTCATGAGCCTCGTGTGCTGCGACTTGAGACGCCATGGCAGCCGGCCCGTCTGGTTCAACGCCTGGCACCATCAGAAGGACGAACAGTTGCTGGCCGCGCTGCTCCAGGCCGTGCGGGACCAAGGGCTTCCTTCTTCGTGGACGCCATCAGGCTGGATTTTCAGGCTGCGCCTCCTCTGGCTGCGTTCCAGAAAGCACTTCCTGCTGGCATTCGTCTCACTGGTGACAGTCACGGCGGTGCTCGCGTTCCTGATGACGCACGAGATGGACGCATGGCACAAGCTGTGGGCGAACATCAGTGAGCACCTGTCGTGGCTGGACGCCGCAGCTGCTGGCAAGGCGGACCGGCTGTCGACCGATGACATCGGAAAGCTGTCAGCACAGTCGGTCCCGGGCATTGTGGCGCTGGTGGCCCTGCGCAAGGCGCTGACGGCGTTCGGCGCAGATCCAGCCGTGCTGCTGTCCGCGACGGCCGAGCAGTTTCGCTTGAAGGATGCGAGCGCCTTGACCCATTTCCGTGCCCGCTTTGCCGCGCAGTTCAATGAGGTCACGCGGTCCCTGCCGTACCGGATGGTCATCGTCATCGACGATCTGGATCGTTGCCGTCCGGAGGCGGTGCTCGACGTGATGGAGGCCGTCAACTTTCTCGTCAATTCGGGCTCGTGCTTCGTCATCTTCGGCATGGCCACGCGTCGGGTGCAAGCTGCACTGGCACTGTCATTCGACAAGATCGCTTCGGAGATGGTGGAACTTGCCCCGGGGTCTGGTGAAGCCACGGTTGCCGAAAAGGAACGGACGGAGCGAGAGCGTCGGAGAACCTATGCCCGCGACTACATGGAAAAGCTGGTGAACCTCGAGATCGCGGTGCCTTCCTGCCATGACGTGGAGCCTCACTTGCTGCTGCACAGCCCAGCGGGTGAAGCCGGACCTTGGCGGCACAGTCTGCGCGCTCTTGTCAGCCTGTGGCCGCTCGCGCTGTGTGCCTCCGCCATCGCGGTAGGTTGTCATATTGGCGTGCATTGGAAAGTCCTGGACCCGGCGCAAGAAGCGCTGTCCGGGGCCGGCGTCTACGCGTCGGCCACCGCCAGCGCCACCGCCATTGCCGCGCCGGCCGGAGGCAGCATTGCGAGCCGCGCTCCTGGGCCGGCCGCGTCCACTGTCGCGCCGACGCACGCCGTGCCCGCGATGCAGCCGGGCGACGATCGACCGATCACCGGATATGCCTTCGCCTTCCCAATGGGCGTGCTCGCGTGCTGGGCCGTCGTTTTCGCCTGGCTCCGGTTGCGCTCGAGCGTCTATCAAGTTCATGACTCGCAAGCGTTCCGGCAAGCCCTGAGAGCGTGGATGCCCCTCGTTCAGCGACACCGCAAGACCCCGCGGGCGCTCAAGCGTTTCGGCAATCGCATCCGCTACCTGGCCATGCTTCAGCAGGCCGAGCAGCTGGACGCATCACGCCTGGATGTGCTCTTCGCCATGGCGGCCAGTTGGCTCGGGCGGTCCGGTAAAGCCTTGGCCCGGTCAGAACCTGCAAAGCCTGTCTTGCCTGCACACAACGTAAGCGCTCTTCGGGAGGACACGCTGGTGGCGCTTGCGGCGCTCAATGAAGTCTGCGGCTCCAACTGGCGCCAGTGTGTCGCAGGACAGATCCCCGAGGGGTTGGAGGACAGCGTGCTCCAGGCCATCCTGAGCCATCGGGGCTTGTACGGCGCGAGCCCCTGGCCACCGGCTGCAGAGGCGATGGACGCCTTTGAGCGATCGCTGCAGGGCGTGCGCATCCCGGCGTGACGAGATGGGCCAGCATTCGAGGGGCGGCCCGATCGACGCTTGCACTGACTTTGGTCACGGCGCCTTTGCCTGTGCGAGCGATGACAATGCGAATACCACAACAACGTTTCGCCGCGCCAGCACTTCAAGCCAGGCTCGGCAAACGGGTTCAAGGTCGGCATGTCCCAAGCATTCTTTGGTGCGCTCGCGCACGCCAGCCACCAAGGCGAGGCCTGACATGGGCGGCATCTACCGCATCGTTCGGCCAGACGGCAGCATCGAGTATTCCGATCATCCCTCGGGCCCCGGCGACATCGACCCCATGGGCCGCAAAGCCAGCCCCAGCGAGTCCGAAGACAAGCCGTACGATCACAAGCAGACGCAGTCCATGATTTCGGAGGCGCGCAAGCGCATTCCGAAGATGGAGGACTACCTCAACTACCTCGAGTACCTTCGCAATCATCGGCCCTTCCAGCTCGACCGGGTGCTGCAGGAACTGCAGGCCGAAGATCCGAAGACCTGGCTCAAGCTTCAGAAATACCCGCTGTTTCGCCCGCTGCGCGACACTCAGCTCGGCCTGAAGGCCGGCGAGAAAAACCTCACCGCGGTCGTCGGCCTCGCCGCAGGCAGTTTCACCGGCAGCGTGGAGAAGTGGTTCGAGAATTCGGTCAAGGCCATGATGAAGCGCGATCGCTGGGGGCCGTATGCCGATGTGGCGCTCGGTGCCAGCGCGAGCACGCTGCCGCCTCCCAAGCCTCCGGAGTATTCGAACTCCCGTCTCGGGCAACACCTCAAGGTGGAGGACGCCCGTGCGGCAACCGCAGCCAAGGAGGCGGCCAAGGAACTGGAAGCATCCCGGGCCGCATTGCGCTCGGCCAAGGCCACGGCGTTCACGCGTGTCGCCGGGCCGCTTGTCGATGTGGGTGTCGCCCTGCTGGACCCCGAAGTGGGAAAATCGGTTGGCAACGAGGTGTTGCGCGTCAAAGCCCGGCGTCTGTATGAACAAGGGGTGATCGACGAGATGCAGTGGGCGGAGACGCAGAACCTGTTGAGCCAGGGCAAGTACGTCGAAATGCAAAAGCTGATGAACGATGCCGTCCGTGCCCACAGGGGAGGCGGGTGATGAAATGGGCGGCTGGCGGCCTGCTGTTGCTGATGGCTGCGGCGTGTTTCGCCGCGCCGCCGGATCGCTGCCGGGAGCCCCCGTATGACCGCACTGTCGGGGACGGCTCGCCGGCGGCCATGCAACAGGCCATCAAGGATGCGCCGCCCATTGCACGCGCGCTCGGCAAAGGCCGCCGGGAGCATCTGGTCCGCATGCTCGCCAGCGGCGCGGACCCCAACGTGTGTGTCGGCGAGGTCAGCGTGCTGGGCCTGAGTGCGGCCTCTGGTGACTTGGAAGAAGTCCGCATGCTGCTGGACGGCGGCGCTTTACCGGATCATCCCCTGGACAGCGGCGGCGGCACACCGCTGCTGGCCGCGCTGCAGGCAGGGCACTGCCATGTCGCAGCACTGTTGCTGGACAGAGGGGCGAACCCGCTTCACACCACGGACGGTGGCACCAGCGCTTTGCACGAGTTGGCCATGGCCCCGGCCCCGGTGGATGAACCTGGCCAACGGCAGCAGCAGGCCTGCGCAGAACGCCTGCTTCGGCAAGGTCTGGCGGTGGACGTGCGCAACCGCCGCGGCGCCACGCCGCTGATGTTGGCAACGGCCAGGCGCAACCGGGGCATGGCCGAATTCCTGCTCGCCCATGGCGCGCACCCCGACGCCCGGGATTCACGGGGCAATTCCGCACTGGCCATGGCCCGCAACCATGCCGATGCCGAGTGGCTCACCCTGTTCGAACGTGCGATGCATTGAATGCTGGAGAACCGCATGCGCCTGAGCTTGTCGATCCTGCTGGCGTTGGCCGGCTGCACCACCGGCCCGGCCATCACCCCCATGGCCACCGCCCCCGACGTCTACGTGATCGCGCGTGAATCGCCAGGCGGTTTCCCGAAGATGGACAAGCTCAAGGCCGACACGCTCGACGAGGCTCGCCGGTTCTGCGATGCACGCCAGGCCGAGCTGGAGGTGATCGATTCGCAGGTGTCGTCTGGCTGGAACGTCACCGGCAACACACCGCGGTTTCAGATGAGGTTCCGGTGCGCCTCCAAGTGACGGTCGGCTGAGGGTTGCCGGCGGCCGACCTCAATCGGCGAGGTCGGCCAGTTGCGAGGTGCGAATGCGCGTCTTCGACAGCGCACCATGCGATTCCAGGATCGGGTAGGCGATCGAGCAGATGTGAGAGTTGATGCGTTTCAGATCGCTGATCAGGTCGATGTGAAGCGAACTGGTCTCGATGCTTTGCGCCGTGTTCCCGCGAAGCCGTGCCAGGTGGCTTGCGGCATATTCGTGTTCGAGGTCGCGGAAGCGGGCCTTTTCCTCCAGCAGGCGCTGGGCGTCACGCACCTGGCCGTCGAGAAACACCCCCATCGCCAGACGCAGGTTCGACAGCAACACCTCATGCAGATGCGCGATCTCGGTCATGCCGGCGTCCGAGAAGCTGCGATTCTTGCGCACCTTCTTGTCCTCCACGTCCTGCAGCACGCGTTCGATGGTGTCTCCCACTTGCTCCATGTTGATCGTGAAGGACATCACGTCGGCCCAGCGCCGGCCCTCTCGTTCGGAGAGCGCCTCGCGGGAGACCTGCGTCAGGTAGAACTTGATGGCCGCGTAGAGGTCGTCCACCGTGTCGTCCATGTGGCGCAATTGCTCGGCGAGTTCGAGGTCGTTGTTGCGGATCACAGGCAAGATGCCGCGCAACATCGTCTCGACGATGTCGGCCTGGTGCAATGCTTCGCGTGCGGCGCAACTGATGGCGAGCGACGGCGTGGTGAGTGCCACGGCATCGAGGTGGCGCGGGCGCGTGGTGGCCGGGTTGGTCTCACCCACCGGCAGCCAGCGGTCGACGAGGCGGGCCACGGGGGCCGTCAGGCCGATGAACAGCACCGCCAGGGTGATGTTGAATCCGAGGTGGAACGCGACGATCTGCTGGTGCACGGCAGGATGGATCTCGTGCAACAGCCCTTGGGCGTGCCCCAGCAGCGGGATGGCAGCCAACACGCCGATCAACTTGAAGAGGAGGTTCCCGAGGGGCAGCCGCCGCGCCTGCGGCGCGGCGCCCCCGGTGGCGATGAGCGCGAGCAGCCCGCTGCCCACGTTGGCCCCGAGCACGAGACCGAGCGCCACCGGCGTCGTGAGCAGCCCGGTGGCAGCCAGCGTGGCCGTCAGCAGCACGATGGCGAGGCTGGAGTACGACAACACTGTCAGGGCTGCGCCCACCACGATGTCGAGCAGCACATCATTGGGCAGGGCCGTCAGCAGCGCACGCACTGCCGGCGATGCGGTCAGCGGCCGGGTGGCCTCGACGATCAGGTGCAGCGCGAGCGTGATGAGCCCGAGCCCGATGAGCACCCGCCCGATGCGCCCGGCGACCGAGGCCTGCCGCGTGGTGAACATCACCACGCCCACGAAGATCAGCAGCGGCGAAAGCCATGAAAGGTCGAAGGACAGTACCACGGCCATCAGGCTGCTGCCCACGTCGGCCCCGAGCATCACCGCCAGCGCCGCAGCGGTGGTGACAAGGCCCTTGCCCACGAAGGAAGCAACGATCAGGCAGGTGGCCGTGCCCGACTGGACCACCGTCGTGACCCCGAGGCCGGCCAGCAGCGCCTTGAACCGGTTGCCGAAGCTGCGCGACAGCACGAGGCGCAGGTTTTCACCGAAGACGCGAAGCACGCCGGTGCGCACGATGTGAGTTCCCCAGACCAGCAGGGCAATGGCGGCGAGCAGATTCAGCAACGACTGCATGAAAGCGGCGGGCTCCTGTCGGGCCGCGGGCATGCGGCCGGTGCTGCCAGTCTATCCCTCACGGCGCGTTTGCGGAGGTGGAACAATGCTGGTTCGACAGTGCTGGTTCGGTGTTCTGCGTTGACCCACAGGCTGCTGAAATGCCTGCCTCGGTGGCAGCCTGACACGTATGCGCCAAGCGCAGGCGCCCGAGCATCGCCCGGCAGAAGCCGCTGCCGCTGCAGGTTTTGTGTCGAAAGTATCTCGGCTGCCTGCCTGCGCCAGGCTCTGCGCTCGCAAATGCCATGGAACGGGCGGGGCATATTCGGTTTGTCCTAAGATCGTGCTCCCAATTTCATGGGTGAAGAATATGCAAGTACATATTTTCAGAGGTCCTGGCCGTATCTTCGGTTTCACGGCAGAGTCGTCAGGAGAAAATCTTCCATCGAAGTACGCGCCATGGACTACTTTCAAGACCGTTGAGATGCGGAAAGACGAGAAGCTGCCTGGTGTTGATGTTGATGATTGCTTGCGTGATTTGGAAGCCCATGGAGTGCATATAACAGACGCACACATTCGAATTACTGAAGAGGCAATTCAATCGCGCCTCGACCGGTAAATCGTTGCAAGCGAAGAGAAGCGTGGAAATTGCTTCGACGACCGACGGCGTGCAGGGAGGCTGAGCATCAGGATCACTTCGCTGTGGGACAGCCGCGGGCGCAACGATGTGCATCGTGTTGACAGGCCGGCAGCGCAACCCTGTCTGTTCTCGCTGCTTCGGATTCCTTGAATGTCGATTCACCTAGAACGCCATCAGACCGAGTGGCATGCTTTCGGTGAAGACCGGGTTGTCGTTGTCGCCGTGAGCCACCACCGCGCAGCTGCGCCCCTGCCGCTTGGCTTCGTAGAGGGCCTGGTCCGCCCGGTGCAGTGCAGCATCGGCCGACTCACCGGGTTGCACCTGCACCACGCCGAAACTCAGGCCGAGTGGCACGGGCCTCGGGCTCGTCAGCGGGTCCACGATGCGGGCGGCGACCGCAACGGCGTCGTCCGCGGACGTGTGGGGCAGCAGCACGGCAAATTCATCACCCCCGAGGCGGCCGGCGATGTCCCCGGCACGCAGCGAATTGCGCAGGCTCCGGGAAACGTCGCACAGCGCCTCGTCGCCCGCCTTGTGGCCGAAGCGGTCGTTGATGCGCTTGAAGTGGTCGATGTCGAACATCAGCAAGGAGGCGCTGGCCCCGTCCGTCGATGCCAGCATGCGTGCAGCCAGTTCATGGAAGTGCCTGCGGTTGGGCACCTGCGTGAGCATGTCGAAGTTGGCGAGCTGACGCAGCTGCCGCTGCGATTCGCCCAGGTCGTGCTGGGTGCGCTCATGCGTGAGCTGCAGCGCCAGGTACACCATCACGAGCGACAGCAGCACCGCGACCACCGCTCCGGCCAGCACCAGGTCGACCGCAGATTCCGGCTGGCGCCGGGTGAGGACGCTGTGGAACATGCGCCATACATGCATCGCACAGGAGACGAACAGCGCCACGGACAAGGTCTTCAGCCCGGTGCTCGTGGCATAGATATCCAGGCGCGTCAGCATCACGGCCGTGTACAGCAGCAGTGCCGCCGCCGAGAATGAATATGCCGCGATGGGCCAGATCAGGTCGGCATGCACTGCCCAGGTCGCAAGCCACAGCAGGTAGGCCCCCGCCAGGAGCCAACCGTCGAACGCCGCGGGCACCGGCATCTCATTGCGCCGGTAGAACCGGCGCAGCCCGGCCAGCAGCAGCACTGGCCACTGCAGCACGAACAGGCTGGCGAGCGCCTGGGCGGCGACGTGAATGTCGCGCATGAGATGGAGCCCGAGACCGATCGCGGCCAGGGCCTGTGCCGCGGTCCAGTGGACGTATCCGCGGTAGACGCGCTGGGAGAGCCCGAACAAGGTCATCAGTGCCGCCGACATGGCCATGGCCAGGACGGAGCAAAGCAGCAGGGTGGGCGGGTGAAGGGTCATGTCCGGTGTCAGAATCCCAGCTGAATTTTCAGGCGTGGACCCCTTGTCGGGCTTCCCTCCGATGAACGATAGACGCGGTTGGCATTCCCCCTAAAGAATGGGATGGATGCACTTTTTCTGACCAAAGTGGAGAAAACGAACGTGGCAATGGATGTGGTGGATTTCGAGATCAAGGGCTCCGAGATGCAGTTCGTCGAAGTCGAACTGGACCCCGGCGAGGCGGCCGTGGGCGAGGCGGGCAGCCTGATGTTCATGGATGCCGGCATCGCGATGGACACCGTCTTCGGGGATGGATCCGCCCAGCAGGGCGGTTTCCTGGGCAAGCTGCTCGGGGCGGGCAAGCGGCTGGTCACCGGAGAATCGCTGTTCACCACCGTCTACACGAACCAGGCGTCCCGCAAACTGCGCGTCGCGTTCGCCGCCCCGTACCCCGGCAAGATCCTTCCGATGGACCTCGCCAAACTCGGCGGAACGCTCATCTGCCAGAAGGATGCCTTCCTGTGTGCGGCCAAGGGCGTGTCCCTGGGCATTCACTTTCAGCAGAAGCTGTCGGTCGGTTTCTTCGGCGGCGAAGGCTTCGTGATGCAAAAACTCGAAGGTGACGGCCTGGCCTTCGTTCACGCCGGCGGCACGGTCGTGCGCCGGGAACTGCAAGCCGGCGAGACGCTGCTGGTCGACACCGGTTGCCTGGTGGCCATGACCCCCGGCATCAATTTCGAGATCCAGTACGTCGGCAAGATCAAGACGGCACTGTTCGGCGGCGAAGGGCTCTTCTTTGCGAAGGTGAGCGGCCCCGGCACCGTCTGGCTGCAAAGCCTGCCGTTCTCGCGCCTGGCATCGCGCGTGTTCGCCGCTGCACCGCAGCGCGGCGGCGGTGGCCGTGAAGAAGGCTCCGTGCTCGGCGGTTTTGCCGGCGGTGGCCTGCTGGGTGGCCTGCTCGGCGGCGACGACGAATGAACCCCCGGGCCGGCGGCCTGGCCGCCGGCCCGCTATCCTCGCCACCATGACGTTGTTCATCGATTCGTTGTGGCGCGCGGCCGCGAACTGCCTGCACATCCGGGTGATCTTCTATTCGCTGCTGCCGCTGATCCTGATCGGGGCCATCGCGTTCGGCGCCGGCTGGTTTTTCTGGGAGTCTGCCGTTGGCGCCGTGGCCGATTCGCTCAGCTCCTGGGAACTGGTGTCGTTGGCCCACGAATGGCTCTCCAGCGTGGGCCTGACGGGCCTGAAATCCGTGCTGCCCCCCCTCATCGTGCTGCTGCTGGCCACGCCGGTGATCGTCGTGCTGTCGCTTCTGGCCGTGGCCACGATGATGACCCCTGCCATCGTCCGGTTCGTGGCCTCGCGGCGTTTCAAGGCACTGGCGCAGCGCCATGGCGGGTCGTTCGCCAGCAGCGTTCTCGGCGGGCTGGGCGCCACCCTGGTGGCCCTCCTGGCCATCGTGGTGTCGATGCCACTCTGGCTCATCCCGCCGCTCGTGCTGATACTGCCGCCGCTGATCTGGGGCTGGCTCACCTACCGGGTCATGACATACGACGTGCTCGCCGACCATGCCACGCCCGAAGAGCGCCTTGAAATCGTACGCCGCCACCGGCCTTACCTGCTGGCCATCGGCGTCCTCACCGGTTACCTCGGGAGTGCTCCGTCGATCGTCTGGGCAGCCGGTGGAATGTTCTTCGTCGTGGCCGCACCCGTTTTGATCCCGGCGGCCATCTGGATCTACACCCTTGTTTTCGCCTTCTCCGCGTTGTGGTTCGCGCACTACGGGCTCTCGGCCTTGCAGGCGCTGCGCGCGGAACAGGCCATGGCGCGCCCCCTCGAGACGGCGGAATTGTCCGAAGCGGGCGAACAGCCCCCCCTTTTGCCTCCCCTGTGAGCCGCTCCATGAACTTCGGCCTGATCATCGTTGGCGATGAAATCCTCTCCGGCAAGCGCCGGGACCAGCACCTGCCCAAGGTGATCGAACTGCTGGCCGCGCGCGGCCTGTCGCTCGGCTGGGTGCGCTATGTGGGCGACGACCCCGTTCGCATTGCCGCCGACCTGAAGGACGCGTTCACGGCCGCCGAGCGGGATGGCGACATGGTGTTCAGCTGCGGCGGCATCGGCGCCACGCCCGACGACCACACGCGCCAGAGCGCCGCCCGCGCGCTCGGCCGGCCGCTCGCGATGCATCCCGAAGCACGCGATCTGATCTTTCAGCGCATGCAGGAGGTGGCGGCCGAGCAGGGCGTTCCCTTCGATCCTGACCGGCATGACAACGTCCACCGGCTGAACATGGCGGTGTTTCCCGAAGGTGCCGAGATCATTCCGAACCCGTACAACCGCATTGCCGGTTTCTCGGTGAGGATGGGTGCCGGGGGCGTCTGGTTCATGCCGGGCTTTCCCGTGATGGCGTGGCCGATGATCGAATGGGTGCTCGACCACCGGCTCGCTCACCTTCACCGTCGCGAGGTGCAGCGCGAACAATCGGTCATCGTGTTCGGCTCGATGGAGGCAGCGCTGACGCCACTCATGGAAGAGGTCGAGTCCCGCTTTGCCGGCATCAAGGTGTTCAGTCTGCCGAGCATGGACCACCCTCAATGGGGTCGGCACATCGAGCTGGGCGTCAAAGGGGTGGGAGACAACGTCGCCGCAGCCTATCGTCACTTGCTTGACGGGCTGATCGCTCATGGTGCACAGTTGGGCCCTGAATTGGTGCGGTGACGGCCATGGCGGCGCACTCACATGGTGCGTCTTGCCCTCGACCGCAGGACTCTCACCCAACCGCGTCGGTTCTGCCTCGAAACTCACCCTCTGTGCGCCATCGCCGCTGAAAACGCAAGAGAGTGGGGCGACTGCCTGGGAAGTCGCGGGCATGCTTTCTGCTACATTCCTGTGCGCGTTTCAGCGCCGTGGTACTGAACGCCCGTTTAAGATCATTCGAATCCACCCCGCTCAAGAGCACCCTGGCTAGGAGTTTCCTGATGGCAAAGACCGTCGCCGACGTGATGAACATGGTGAAGGAAAACGAAATCAAGTTCGTTGATTTCCGTTTCACCGACACCCGCGGCAAAGAGCAGCACGTGACCGTGCCCGTGTCCCACTTCAATGAAGACAAGTTCACGTCGGGCCACGCCTTCGACGGTTCGTCCATCGCCGGCTGGAAAGGCATTGAAGCGTCGGACATGCAGCTGATGCCCGACCCGAACACGGCCAACATCGACCCCTTCTTCGAAGAGCCCACGCTGCTCCTGACGTGCGACGTCATCGAGCCGGGCGACGGCAAGCCCTACGAGCGCGATCCGCGCTCGCTGGCCAAGCGCGCCGAAGCCTACATGAAGGCCTCCGGCCTGGGCGACACCGCCGTTTTTGGCCCCGAGCCTGAATTCTTCGTCTTCGACAACGTGCGCTGGTCGAACGACATGTCCGGCTGCTTCTCGAAGATCGAATCCGAAGAAGCCTCCTGGAACTCCGGCAAGGAATACGAACACGGCAACTCGGGGCACCGCCCGGCCGTCAAGGGTGGCTACTTCCCCGTGCCCCCGGTCGACAGCGCACAAGACATGCGCTCGGAAATGTGCCTCGTGCTGGAATCGCTCGGCATTCCGGTCGAAGTGCACCACCACGAAGTGGCCAACGCCGGCCAGATGGAAATCGGCACCAAGTTCAGCACGCTGGTGCAGCGCGCCGACTGGGTCCAGCTCCAGAAGTACGTGATCCACAACGTGGCCCATTCGTACGGCAAGACCGCCACCTTCATGCCGAAGCCCATCGTCGGCGACAACGGCTCGGGCATGCACGTGCACCAGTCCGTGTGGAAGGACGGCAAGAACCTGTTCGCCGGTGACGGCTATGCCGGCCTGTCCGAGTTCGCGCTGTTCTACATCGGCGGCATCATCAAGCACGCGCGGGCGCTCAATGCGATCACCAACCCCGGCACCAACAGCTACAAGCGCCTGGTGCCTGGCTTCGAAGCCCCGGTGAAGCTGGCCTATTCCGCCAAGAACCGCTCGGCTTCCATCCGCATCCCCTATGTGGCGAACCCCAAGGCCCGCCGCGTGGAGGCCCGCTTCCCGGATCCGCTGATGAACCCGTACCTGGGCTTCTCGGCCATGCTGATGGCCGGCCTGGACGGCGTCGAGAACAAGATCCACCCGGGCGAAGCCGCCAGCAAGGACCTGTACCACCTGCCGCCCGAAGAGGACAAGCTGATCCCGACGGTCTGCCACAGCCTCGACCAGGCCCTGGAATACCTCGACAAGGATCGCGCGTTCCTGACCAAGGGCGGTGTGTTCACCGACGCCTTCATCGATGCCTACATCGATCTGAAAATGCAGGAAGTCACCCGCTTCCGCATGGCGACCCACCCGGTCGAGTTCGACATGTACTACAGCCTCTGATCCCTTCGGGGATCACGCCCCTGGCGGCAGCCGGGGGCAAAGCGAAGGGACGACGCGAGTCGTCCCTTTTTTGTTGGGGTTTGTTCTCGGGAACGCGAGAAGGCCCAGGAGGTCTGCTCGCAAAGGCGGCGCCTTCGGCCACAATGGGATCAGTGCCCCGCCCGGGGTTGGAGCGCAAAGGTGAACTGCATGAGTCGTGTTGGGGGCAAGGCGGTAGTGATGCTGACGCTGGCGTTGGCAGGCGTTGGCGCTGTTGCGCAGGGCGAGGCCTCCAAACCGGTGTACCGCTGTCCGGGGAACCCCGTGCTCTACACCGACAGCCTGTCGGCCAAGGAGGCCAAGGAGAAGGGCTGCACCACGCTCGAAGGCACCCCCATCACCGTGATCGCCGCGCCGAAGCGCAGTGCGCCGCCGTCCGGCAGCGTTCCAGCGGTCAACCCGCCCTCGCGCCCGGATGCCCGGGTCGACCCCAACGAGCAACGGGTGCGTGACAACGACGCCCGCCGCATCCTCGAGCAGGAGTTGCGCAAGGAGGAAGAGGCACTGGCCGCGTTGAAGAAGGAATACAACAACGGTGAACCGGAGCGGCGCGGCGACGAGCGCAACTACCAGAAGTACCTCGAACGCGTCGCCGAACTGAAGGCCAGCGTGGCCCGCAAGGAGAGCGACGTCGCGGCGCTCAAGCGCGAACTCGGCAAGTTGCAGTGAGCACCTCCCTTCGCCATCCGGGGGCTGCAAGCGGTGCCGCCGCGTACGCTGCTTTCGATCACCTGGCCACGATGGTGGCCGTCGTGCACCGCGATGGCGACTGCCTGTTTGCGAATGCTTCGTTCGAGAACGTGCTCGGGCTTTCTCGCCGCAACGTGCTGCGCGGGTCATGGTTCGAATGGTTCGTCGAATCGCAGCTCGTCCGCGACACGGTGGCGGCCGTGGCCCGCAACGATTTCGCGACGAGCCGCTTCGACGGCCAGCTGCGGCGGCCGTTGGCCTTGCACGGCGAGCCGCTGCCCGTGCACGTCATCGTCAACCAGATGGACCGCGCCGACCAGGTCATCGTCGAGCTGGTCGAGATCGAGCAGCAGACGCGCCAGGACCGCGAAGCGCGGGCGCTCGATCAGGCGCAGGCCAACAAGGAGCTGATCCGCAACCTGGCCCATGAGATCAAGAACCCCTTGGGCGGCATACGGGGCGCTGCCCAGTTGCTCGAGATGGAGATGGAGTCGCGGGCGCTGACGGAATACACCCAGGTCATCATCAACGAGGCCGATCGCCTGCAGGCCCTGGTGGACCGTTTGCTCGCACCGCACCGCAAGCCCCATGTCGTGGGAGACGTGAACATCCATGAGGTGTGTGAACGCGTGCGCTCGCTGATCCTCGCGGAGTTCCCGCGCGGGCTCACGGTCCAGCGCGACTACGACATCTCCATCCCCGAATTCCGAGGCGACCGTGAGCAGCTCATCCAGGCGGTGCTCAACATTGCCCACAACGCGGTGCAGGCGCTGACCGAGCGCATCGCGCAGGGGAGCGGGCGCATCACGCTGCGCACGCGCATCGCCCGGCAGGTCACCCTCGGCAAGCAACGTTACCGATTGGCATTGGAATTGCATGTCGAGGACAACGGCCCGGGGATTCCTGAGTCGATCCGGGATCGCATTTTCTACCCTCTGGTGTCGGGGCGCGATGGCGGATCGGGCTTGGGGCTCACGCTGGCGCAGACGTTCGTGCAGCAGCACCAGGGCATGATCGAATGCGAAAGCCAACCCGGTCAGACCATTTTCAAGATCGTGATTCCGCTGCCCTGAGCAACCGGCTCGTGTCAGCGGAAGCACAACGACAGGCACGGCATGAAACCCATCTGGATCGTTGACGACGACCAATCCATCCGCTTCGTGTTGGAGAAGGCCCTGGCCCGCGAGGAACTGGCGGTCCGCAGTTTCACCAACACGCGTGAAGTTCTTCTTGCGCTGGACGATGATGCGCCCCAGGTCTTGGTCTCCGACATCCGCATGCCGGGCGGCTCGGGCATCGAGCTGTTGAACAAGATCAAGGAGCGCCTCCCGGGGTTGCCCGTCATCATCATGACGGCCTACTCGGACCTGGACAGCGCCGTGAGCGCCTTCCAGGGCGGGGCCTTCGAATACCTTCCGAAGCCGTTCGACGTGCCGAAGGCGGTTGAATTGATTCGTCGCGCGCTCGATGAGAGTGTGCGCGAGGAAGTTCGCGACGACCGCATGGCGCAGATGCCCGAGATGCTGGGCCAGGCGCCGGCCATGCAGGACGTCTTCCGTGCCATCGGCCGGTTGAGCCAGAGCATCGTCACCGTGCTGATCACCGGCGAATCGGGCTCCGGCAAGGAGCTGGTCGCGCATGCCTTGCACAAGCACAGCCCGAGGGCAGCCGGCCCGTTCGTGGCCATCAACACAGCCGCGATTCCGAAGGACCTGCTCGAGTCCGAGCTGTTCGGTCACGAGCGGGGCGCGTTCACGGGTGCGCAGACCACGCGGCGCGGCCGCTTCGAGCAGGCCGACGGTGGCACGCTCTTCCTCGATGAAATCGGCGACATGCCGTTCGACCTCCAGACCCGTCTGCTGCGGGTGCTGAGCGACGGCCAGTTCTATCGTGTCGGCGGGCACAACCCGCTGCGCAGCAATGTGCGGGTGATCGCCGCCACGCACCAGAACCTCGAGGAGCGGGTCAAGCTCGGTGCGTTCCGGGAGGATTTGTTCCACCGCCTGAACGTGATTCGCCTGCGCCTGCCCGCACTGCGTGAGCGCCGCGAGGATGTGCCGGCGCTGACCCGCTTCTTCCTGCAAAAGAGCGCGAAGGAATTGGGCGTGGAGGCCAAGCGCATCACCGATGCGGCCTTGTCGCAGCTGATGCACTTCGACTTTCCGGGCAATGTGCGGCAGCTGGAGAACATTTGCCACTGGCTCACGGTGATGGCACCCGCCCAGGTGGTCGAGCCGAAGGATCTTCCGCCCGAACTCACGAGCGGCGAGGGCGGCACGGAAGCCCGACACGCTGCGCTGCCGGCATCCTCCCAGGAGGTTTCGCATGGCGAACACGTGCCCGGCGTGCCGGCGCCTGCGCCTTGGGTGCCGCCTTCCGTCGTGTACCCGTCCAACCTCGATGCGGTGAGCGCCTCGCCGGCGATGTCGACCGGTTCATCGGTGCCCACGCATTGGCTGGCCGACCTGGAACGGGAATCGCGCACGATGCTGCAGGCCGGCATGCCGGAAGTGTGGGACACCCTGACCCGCAAATTCGAAGCACAGCTGATTCACACGGCCCTGGAGATCACCCGGGGCAGGCGCATCGAGGCCGCTCAAAAGCTTGGCATCGGACGCAACACCATCACGCGCAAGATCCAGGAACTCGGCCTGGAGGATTGAGCCGGAGGCCTGTTCACAGGCCCTGGTCGAATGAGAATTCGGCGATCACCGGGGCATGGTCGCTCGGGCGCTCGTTCTTGCGCGGCAGCTTGTCGATCGAGCAGGTGCGCACGTGGCCGCGCAGGGCTTCGCTGATTAGGATGTGGTCGATGCGCAGCCCCTGGTTCTTGCGGAACGCGAGGTTGCGGTAGTCCCACCATGTCCAGGGCTTGGCCGGCTGGTCGTCGAAGAGGCGGAACGCATCATGCAGGCCCAGGCCCACGAGGCCCGCGAAATGGGCGCGTTCTTCGGGGGTGCAGTGGATCTGGCCGGCCCACAGCACCGGATCGTGCACGTCGCGGTCTTCGGGGGCAATGTTGTAGTCGCCCAGCAGCACGAGCTTCGGGTGGGCGACGAGTTGCTCGCCGATCCAGCGCTTCATGGCCTCGAGCCATGCCATCTTGTAGAGGAACTTGTCCGTCCCGGGCGCCTGGCCGTTCGGAAAGTACGCCCCGATGATGCGCACGTCGCGCACGGTGGCCGCAATGACACGTGCCTGGGGATCCTCGTGTCCGGGGATGTTGCGCACGACGTCGGTCACCGCGTCCCGCGTGAGGATGGCCACGCCGTTGTAGGTTTTCTGTCCGAACCACTGGGCGTGGTAGCCGGCTCCCTCGAAATCGATGGCCGGAAACTTGTCATCGGCGAGCTTGGTTTCCTGGATGCACAGCACGTCCGGGCGATGGGTGCCGAGCCAATCCAGCACCTGGGGCAGGCGCACGGCCAGGGAGTTGACGTTCCAGGTAGCGATCTTCATGGGGGTCTGTGAGTGATTGGCCATTGTCGTTGCCCACCGGCGATGACCCGCTATCGCGGTTCATCCGGACTGCGGGAAACGAGTGCGGAGACAAGCGCTCCCAAGACATACAGGGCGACGGTGGTTGGCACGACAAGCAGCGCATAGGCGCCAGTCCAGGAAAGCGCCCGGAGTGCATCCATGGCTGCCGGCGGAAGCAAGGCCGCTTGCAGCGCGAAGGGAAGCTGGAGGATCACGAAGCGACCCATTGAATCGTTCGTGGCGAGTGCGAATGCCACGCAACAAGCGGTGGCCAACAAGTAAAGGCCGGCCAGCGTTGTTCCGATCTTGCTGATTTTCATGCAGAGCGTATGGCTTGTGTGAAGAGGTAATGGCAACGGCGTGGCGGCGGCTCGACGACGTCGAGCTGCGCCCTCATCTCCGCGCGGCATTGATGATAACCATCTGCTTATGCCGAGCGCGGCCACGCCTTCGCATCGACGGGGCGATGTCTTGGGCCTTGGACTGCCGGGCAGTATCCGGGCGTTTGGCCCGGAAAGCTCGTCATGCGGAGCTCCTTCGCCCCTGATGGTCTGCCCTCAGCGCCGCGCAGCATTCATGATGACCATGCCACCCACCGCCAACAGGCCACCGACGATGATCGATGCATCGAGGGCTTCGCCCAGCCACAGCGTGGCGAAGACCACGCCGAACACCGGCACCAGGCTGATGTAACCCGCAGCCGCGCCGGCACCGAGCGCGGCCACGCCTTCGAAGTACCACGCATAGGCCACCACCGTGGCCACCACCGCGATGAAGACGAGCGCAGCCCACACCGTCGCGCTTGCGTGCAATGGGCTGAGCAGTGCACCAGGCCCTTCGAACAGCAAGGAAGACACCAGCAGCATGCTCATGCCGATGGTGGCTGTCACGGCGGTGGTCGTCACGGCGTCGATGCCCACGAGCACTCGGCGGGCGATGAGCGTGTAGGCGACCCACGCCACCACGCACCCCAGCAACAGCAGCTCGCCGGTTCCCAAGGCCCCGGACAGCAAAGTCCAAGGGGCCCCGTGCGTCATGACCATGACCGCGCCAGCGGTGGCCAGGGCCATGCCGAGGCCGATCTTCCAGTTCAAGCGCTCGCCAAGCCACCAGGATGCAATCAGTGCGGTCAGCACCGGATTGGTCGTGACCACGAGGGAGGCCCGACCGGCTGCCACATGGACCAGCCCGAACATGAAGAACATGGCGTAGCCGTAGACGCCGATGCAACCCGCCGCCGTGAGACCGAGCCACTGGCGCGGGGTGAGCCCCCGCAAGCGCGCCAGACCCCCGCTGCGCTGCAACCACAGCAGAAGGAGGAGCGAGGCCATGCCGAAGCGCCAGCTGGCCGCCGCGAGCGGGGGCAGCGCCTGCGCCAGCACGCGGCCACAAGGCCATGACGCTCCCCACAATGCGGCCATGCCGACGAGCTTGAGATGGATGAGCCACGGTTGTTGCCGTGGCGCAGCGGCTGCAGCGGCGGTGGGGGAGGATGGGGTCAATGCGCGCATGACCTTACTATCCATTTCTGCGTTTTAATCGGCAAATGAGCAAACACTCATGACCCTTCATGACATTCACTCAGCTTGAAGTCTTCGCCGCACTCGCCCGCGCCGGCAGCTTTTCCCGGGCGGCGGCATTGCTCGGCATCACCCAAAGCGCGGTCAGCCATGCGGTGCGCGCGCTGGAGTCGGAACTGGGCGTGGTGCTGGTGCAGCGCGAAGGCCTTCAATCCACCTTGTCGGATGCGGGCAGCCAGCTGCTGGTGCGTGCGAACGACATCCTCCAGCAACGCGAAGCCCTGGTCCAGGAGGCGGCCACCGTCCGCGGCGTCGCCCGTGGCACCTTGCGCATTGCATCGTTCGGATCCACCTCGTCGCTGCGGCTGCTGCCGTCGCTGTTGGCCGCCTATCGCCGTGCTCAGCCGCAGGTGCAGGTGCAGGTGGAGGAGCAGGATGACGAAACCGTGGTGCGGTGGCTCCTCGAGCAGCGTGCCGAGATCGGGTTCGTCACCTTGCCGGACGATCGGTTCGAGACCGTGCGCCTGGCCGAGGACGAGTTCGTGGCCGTGGTGCCTGCGGCGCATCGCCTGGCGCAAAAGCGCATCATTCAGGCACGGGACCTGGAAGGCGAACCGTTCATTCGCACAGGCGCCGGCAGTGGCCCCGCGGTGGACCGCATTCTTGCAGAGTCCGGCGCGCGGCCGAACGTGCTGTATCGTTTCGAACAGCTCAGCTCGGTGCTCGGCTTTGTCGCCCAGGGCCATGCCTTGGCGATTGCAGCGCGCCTGGCATTGCCCGATGAAGCGCCCGGCGTCGTGTACCGAAGCCTGTCGCCGCAGCAGCGACGCATCACCGGGTTGGCAGTGCGCAACATGAAGCGGCTTTCGCCCGCCGCCGCGGCGTTCGTGGCCGTGGCGAGGCAGCAGGCCCGGAGACGCGCTTCCACATGACCTTTCACCGGGCAGCGCGCCGGTGGTAAGTCACAAAGGCGTAGCGGCGGCCTTCGGGGTCGGTGTGCGCTTCGCGGGAGATCTCATCGAATGCGGTGCGGTCCCAGGCGGGGAAGAAGGCGTCGGCGTCGAATGCGGCGTCCACCTCGGTCAGCACGAGTTCGTCGGCGCGCGGCAGTGCGAGGGCGTACAGCTGGGCGCCTCCCATCACGAACACGCGTGGCGTGTCACCGGCCAGCGCGAGCGCGGCGTCGAGCGATGAGGCATGTTCCGCGCCCGGTGACGACCATCCCGGCGTGCGGGATACGACGATGTTGCGTCGCCCGGGCAGGGGCCGGAAACGCTCGGGCAGCGAATCCCAGGTCTTGCGGCCCATCACGACGGGATGGCCCATCGTGGTGTGCTTGAAGTGCTGCTGGTCTTCACGGGTGCGCCAGACGAGGTCGTTGCCCCGGCCAAGTTCGCCATGGCGGCCCACGGCCGCAATGAGGCTGAGCTGCATCAGACGGCCACCGGCGCCTTGATGGCGGGGTGGTGTTCGTAGCCCGAGACCTCGAAGTCTTCGTAGGTGTAGTCGAAGATGGAGTCCGGGCGGCGCTTGATGTGGAGCGTGGGATAGGGATACGGTGCGCGTGACAGCTGCAGCGCCACCTGTTCGGTGTGATTGCTGTAGATGTGGCAATCCCCGCCGGTCCAGATGAATTCGCCCACCTGCAGGTCGCATTGCTGCGCCACCATGTGCGTGAGCAGCGCATAGCTTGCGATGTTGAAGGGCACGCCCAGGAAGATGTCCGCGCTGCGCTGGTACAGCTGGCAGCTCAAACGGCCCTCGGCCACGTAGAACTGGAAGAACGCATGGCAGGGCATCAGCGCCATCTTGGAAAGATCGGCGACGTTCCAGGCGCTGACGATGATGCGGCGCGAATCGGGATTGGTCTTGAGGGTGTTGACGACCTCGGCGATCTGGTCGATGTGGCCACCGTCCGGTGTGGGCCACGAACGCCATTGGACGCCGTAGACCGGGCCGAGGTCGCCGTTCTCGGCGGCCCATTCGTCCCAGATGGTCACGCCACGTTCCTGGAGCCAGCGGGCGTTGCCGTCGCCGCGCAGGAACCACAGGAGTTCCAGGATGACAGACTTCAGGTGGACCTTCTTGGTGGTCACGAGGGGGAAACCCTCGTTCAGGTCGAAGCGCATCTGATGGCCGAACACGCTGCGCGTGCCGGTGCCGGTGCGGTCGCCTTTCTCCACGCCGTGTTCGGCCACGTGGCGCATGAAATCTTCGTATTGGGTGCGGACGGGTCGGCTCAAGGGTGGCTTTCGACGGTGAAGTCGGCCATTATAAAAACGGGACCATGGGCGAATTCGACCGCAAGGAGTGGAGTGCACGGGCAGTTCCGGTTTTCTAGACTGCGGCTGAACGACTTCCATGCCATGAACACCTCCATCGAAACGCCCCCAATGCACGGCACCCGCCATGCCGGCCCACGCGGATATGAAGCCCGCATGGCGCAGCTGGATTGGGCCGGTGCCGCTCGATCTCTCGACCGTGACGGTCATGCGGTTCTGCCAGGTCTGCTGAGCCAGCCTGAATGTGCGCAGCTGATCGCGCTGTATCCGGGTGAGGCAGGCTTTCGCAGCCGGGTGGTGATGGCCCGCCACGGGTTCGGCCAGGGCGAGTACAAGTATTTTTCTTACCCGCTGCCGCCGTTGCTCGATGAGCTGCGCCATCGGGTGTATCCACGCCTCGTGCCCATCGCCAACCGCTGGAACCGGGAACTGGGCACCGGTGGGGTGTTTCCGGAGGGGCTGGACGAGTTCCTGTCCCGTTGTCATGCCGCGGGGCAGCGGCGGCCCACGCCGTTGATCCTTCAATACGGCCAAGGCGACTACAACTGCCTGCACCAGGATTTGTACGGGCAGCATGTGTTCCCGCTGCAGGTGGCGATTTTGTTGTCGGCCCCGGCTCGGGATTTCACCGGGGGCGAGTTCGTGATGACGGAGAGCTCATCGGGCCATCAGCGTGCCGAGGTGGTGCCCTTGCAGCAGGGCGATGCGGTGGTCTTCGCTGTCAATGAACGCCCCGCTCCGGGCAAGCGGGGAGGGTTCCGCAAGGTGGCCATGCGCCATGGCGTGAGCCGCGTGCTGAGCGGGCGGCGGCATACCGTCGGCCTCATTTTCCACGATGCACTTTGAAGGACCGGCCCATGGAAACCACTGAACCCGTCTTCGCCACCGCCGAGCAGCGCTGGAGGGCGGTGCAGGCGCGAGACCCGGCGGCCGACGGCCACTTTGTCTATGCCGTGAAAACGACCGGGGTGTATGGCCGGCCCAGCGCTTCGGCACGCTTGCCCAGGCGCGAGAACGTCGAATTTTTCGACGCCCCGGAACAGGCGGAGGCTGCCGGGTACCGCGCCAGCCGCCACACGGCAGGCGACAGGACCACTGCGGCCACGCTGCGCGCGTCCTTGGTGACCCAGGCGTGCAGGCAGATCGAAAACTCGGAAACCTTGCCCCGACTCGACGAACTTGCGGCCCTGGCCGGCGTGAGTGCGTTCCATTTCCATCGCATGTTCAAGGCAGAGACGGGGCTCACACCCAAAGCGTATGCGTCTGCATTTCGGGCGCGGCGGCTGCGTGAAGGACTGGACGCCCCCGAAGCCTCGATCACGCAAGCCATCTATGGTTCGGGTTTCAATTCCAACAGCCGCTTCTATGAGCGTGCAGACAGCCTCCTGGGCATGCAGGCCCGTGACTATCGTCGCGGTGGCATGAATGCAGAGATCCGCTTCGCCGTGGGGCAGTGTTCCTTGGGGGGCATCCTGGTCGCGCAGAGCTTGCGCGGCATCTGCGCCATCTTGATGGCCGAAGATCCCGAGCAACTGGTGCGCGATCTTCAAGACCGGTTTCCGAAAGCGCAACTGATTGGCGGGGATGCCGGCTTCGAGCGCGTGGTGGCCCAAGTGGTCGGTTTCATCGAGGCGCCTGCGCTCGGCCTGAACTTGCCATTGGACGTGCGCGGTACGGTATTCCAGCAGCGTGTGTGGCAGGCGTTGCGTGAGATCCCGCTCGGCAGCACGGTGAGCTACGCCGAGATTGCCGAGCGCATCGGGGCGCCCAAAGCCGTGCGCGCCGTGGCCCAGGCTTGCGGTGCCAATCCCATTGCAGTGGCGATTCCGTGCCATCGCGTGGTCCGCCGCGATGGCGATGTGTCCGGCTACCGGTGGGGTGTGGAACGCAAGCGCCAACTCCTGGAACGCGAAGCACGGGCCAAAGGCAGTCCATGAGCCGCGACATCGACCAGCTCGATTGGGCCGGCATTGCCGCTCAGTTGGATCGGGAGGGCCATGCCGTGCTGCCGGGCCTGTTTGGTGCGGAGGATGCGCAAGCATTGGCGGGCGTGCCCCGCACACCGGTCGCCAGCGACCTCGGCGGCGATGTGTTTTTGCTCGCACCAGGTCTTCCTGAAGCGCTGGTCCGCAAATTCACGGCGCTCCATCAGCAGCTTGCCCGCATCGCCCGCCGATGGAATGACATCTTGGGCATGGCGCAGGGCGAGGATGACGCAGGGCTTGCCATCACACTGCGTTTGAGCCGCCTGCGTGAGCAGGACCACCAGGGCTTGCACCGCGGTGCGGAGGACGCCCACGCGTTCCCGTTGCAGCTGGTGGCGCTGCTGTCCGACCCGGGCACCGACTTCACGGGCGGCGAATTCGTGATGGTGGAGCAGCGGCCGCGCATGCAATCCCGCCCGATCGTGCTGCCTTTGAAGCGGGGCGACGTGGCGATCATTCCAACGGGCCCGCGACCCTTCAAGGGCAGTGAGGGCCACTACCGCGTCACGATGAAACATGCGATCAGCCGGGTGCGCAGCGGCGAGCGCTTCGGGTTGGAATGCCTCTACGGCGAGAGATGAAAAAGGCGCCCGAAGGCGCCTTTGGAAGAGGGGGCTGTGTCAGGCCGGCTCGCGGATGAAAATTTCCACCCGGCGGTTCTGCGCGCGGCCGGTTTCGGTGGTGTTGCTGGCCACGGGTTCGCGGTCGCCCCGGCCGGCGGTCTGGATCCGCGAGGCGGAAACCCCTCGCGCGCTGAGGTAGTCGCGCACGCTTTGCGCACGTTCGAGCGAGAGCGGGTTGTTGATGGCGGGATTGCCGGTGTTGTCGGTGTGGCCGATGATGGTGACCTCGGCCCTGGGATCACCTTGCAGGCTGTGTGCGAAGCTGTCGAGCACGCCGCGCAGCTGCGGTTGGATGGCCGCGCTGCCCACCGGGAAGGACACGTCGTTCGGGACGTTGATTTTCAGCTGGTTGTCGTTCGTGCGCGAAACGTCGACACCCGTGCCCTGGGTTGCTTGCTCGAGCTGCTTGCGGCGGTCTTCCTGGCGCTTGGACCACAGGTTGCCCGCCACCGCGCCCACCACACCGCCGATCGCCGCACCCGTGCCGGCCTTGCCACCGGTGGCAGAGCTGATCACGGCGCCACCCACGGCGCCGACACCCGCGCCGACCGCCGTGCCTTTCTGGCGCTCGCTCATGTTCTCGCAGCCGGCGAGCAGCAGGGCCGAGGCGGCCAGCCCGAGCACGCCGGTGCGCAAGGAAAGAATGGAGTTCATGATCGGTATCTCCTGCAGGAATGCTGGTGGGCCGAGTGTGTGGTCTGGCATGCCGGGCGTCTGTCGGACGACCCAAAGGCGGGCTGTGGGCGCGCGCCTACGTCAGACTTCGAACTGCAGCGCCGCCAGCCTCGCATAGAGCCCACCCGCGGACACGAGTTCCGTGTGGGTGCCGGTCTCGACAATGCGCCCGTGTTCCATCACCACGATGCGGTCCGCGCGTTGCACGGTGGCCAGGCGGTGGGCGATGACGATGGTGGTCCGGTCCTTCATCGCGCGTTCCAGGGCAGCTTGCACCATGCGTTCGCTTTCGGCATCGAGCGCGCTGGTGGCTTCGTCCAGCAGCAGCAAAGGCGGGTTCTTGAGCATGGCGCGCGCGATGCTGATGCGCTGGCGCTGGCCGCCGGACAGTCGCACGCCCCGTTCGCCGAGAAAGGTCTTGTAGCCATCCGGCAACGCTCGGATGAAGTCGTCGGCAAACGCCGCACGGGCGGCCGCGATGACTTCCTCATCGCTCGCGTCAGGGCGGCCGTACCGGATGTTCTCCATGGCGTCGGCCGAGAAGATGACGCTGTCCTGAGGCACGATCCCGATGCGGACGCGCAGGGCCTCCAGCGCCGCGTCGCGCACGGCGACGCCGTCGACCGAGACCGACCCGCGGGCCGTGTCATAAAAACGCAGCAGCAGTTGCAGCACCGTGCTCTTGCCCGCGCCGCTCGGCCCGACGAGCGCGACCGTTTCGCCTGGACGAACGTGCAGCGTGAAATCGGCCAGCGCCGACTGGTGGGGGCGCGACGGATAGCGGAACTCCACATGGTCGAACGCCACGGCCGAACCACCTTGCGTCGCGGGCAGCGTCACCGGCTGGGCGGGTGACACGATGGGCGAGCGGGTGCCGAGCAGTTCCATCAGGCGCTCCGTGGCACCGGCCGCCCGGAGCAGGTCGCCATAGACCTCGGCGAGCACGGCCACCGAGCTGACGAGGATGACCACGTAGACCACCGTCTGGCCGAGGTGGCCGGCGCTGATGTTGCCGGCGAGGACGGCCTGGGTGCCCTGGTACAGGCCCCACAGCAGGGCACCGAACGTCGCGGTGATGATGAAGGCCACCAGGCCCGAGCGCACTCGGGTGCGCCGGATCGCCGTGGAAAACCCAGTTTCGGTGGCGCCGACGAACCGCGTGGCCTCCCGTTGTTCCGCGCTGTAGCTCTGCACCACCGGGATGGCGTTGAGCACTTCGGCGGCGACGGCGCTGGCGTCGGCCACGCGGTCCTGGCTCGCTCGGGAGAGCTTGCGCACCCGCCGGCCGAAGTACAGCGAGGGCAGCACCACCAGAACGAGCAGCCCCAGCACCTGCGTCATCACGAGCGGATTCGTGACGATCAGCATCCCCATCGCCCCGAGGCCCATCACACCGTTGCGCAGGCCCATGCTGAGGCTGGAGCCCACCACGGTTTGCACGAGCGTGGTGTCCGTGGTCAGGCGGGACAGCACCTCACCGGTCTGAGTCGTCTCGAAGAATTCGGGGCTTTGCCGGACCACGTGGCTGTAGACGGCGTTGCGCAGGTCGGCCGTCACACGCTCGCCGAGCCAGGTCACCATGTAGAAGCGGGCCGCGGAGAACACGCCGAGCGCCGCACCGACCGCGAAGAGGGCGACGAAATGCCCGCGCAGCGCGAGCACGCGTTGGCCCGGATCGGCGGCGATCAGGCCCTGGTCGATGAGGGATTTGAGTGCCACCGGAAACACGAGCGTCGTGGCCGCAGCAAGCACCAGGAAGAGGACGGCCAGGACGATGCGGCCCCGGTAAGGGCGCAGGAACGGGCCCAGACCGCTCAACGAGCGCACGTTCTTTCTGGGGGGCAGGGCACGGGCAGGTGCGGCGTTCACGGTCTCGGGGGCGGCCACGGCAGTCATGCGGCAGTGTACCGAGTGGCGCATCCACCATGCGCCGAAGCCGGAGACGGCCGCGAGAAGCGGCCGCTGCAGGTCAGGTATCGGGAACCAGTCGCACGAGTGCCGTGCGCGCGCTCACGTTCTCCATCACCACGTTGCGCGACCGGCCCAATCCGTGCCGGTCGCACGGTGCCACGAAATGGTCTTGCGGCTCGCCGGCGGCGGTGACCCACAGGAGACCTTCCATCACTTCAATCCGCATGTCGCGGCCGTTGCGCAGCGTCAAGACGGCACCGGCCGCCATGCGGAACGGGGCATGAACGGGAGCAGAGGGGGCGTCGGCGGACCGGGCCGAGGCCGGGGCGGCGGAGGCGGGGAGGGTCAGGGCATTCATGGCTCTACCTTATGCGGGCGTCCGTTCGTCCGCCAGACACAGCGCCGGCCGACGTGAACAAGTACAGCTTCGCCCGTTCGAGGGGGCTGTGCCGGTCGGTTTTGAGGTTTCTGTACTGTTCTTCTCGCCGTGGACCAGTACAGAATGGTTCACATGACGTCCGATGGTGCGCTCTATCTCCAACTCGCCCAGACGATCGCCAACGCGATCCGCGCCGGCACGCTCACCGCCGGTGAGCGCGTGCCTTCCGTGCGCGAGATGGCGCGCCAGGAAGGCGTGTCGACATCCACGGTGATCCAGGCCTACCGCTCGCTCGAGGATGCGCACCTGATCGAGGCACGGCCGCGCTCCGGCTATTTCGTAGCGGCCCGCCCGCCGGGGCTGCCGCAGCCGGAGACTTCGCGGCCGCCACTCGATTCACTGCCGGTGGACGTCAGCTCGTTGACCGTCCAGGTGCTGCGCCTGGCCAATGACCCGCACCACATCTCGTTCGGCGCGGCCTGCCCGAGCGCCGATCTGTTCTCGCAAGACCGCGTGCGACGTGCCGTCAACCGCGCGGCGCAGCGCAACCGACGCAGCCTGTGCCATTACCCGATCGGCAAGGGCGAGGAAACATTGCGCCGCGCCGTGGCGCGCCACGGGATGCGCATGGGGTGCCAGCTCGATGCGCGCAACATCGTCATCACGAACGGTTGCATCGAGGCCATCACGCTGTGCCTGCGCGCCGTGACACAACCGGGCGACATCGTGGCGCTCGAATCGCCCACCTACTTCGGCTTCCTGGCAATTCTCGAGAGCCTGCACCTGCGTGCGCTCGAGATTCCCACGCATCCGCGCAACGGCATCTCTCTCGACGCGCTGCAGCTTGCGTTCGACACGCAGCCCATCAAGGCCGTGCTGATGGTGCCCACGCTGTCGAACCCCGTGGCCTCGACCCTTTCCCTCGCCGACCGGGCCCGCCTCGCAGCGATGGTGTCTCGACATGATGTCCCGCTGATCGAAGATGTCCTCTACAACGACCTCGCGGAACACGACGACATGCGCCGGGCCGTCAAATCGTTCGACGCCACCGGCCACGTGATGGTGTGCGGGTCGTTCTCCAAGACCGTCGCACCGGGCATTCGGCTGGGGTGGGTGGAAGCCGGCCGATGGCAGGCGAAGGTGAGCTTGCTGAAGGCCACCACCAGCGGGGCGCAGACGGCCGTGCTGGAACTTGCGATGGCCGACCTGCTGACCCAGCCCGGCACCGAAGCGGGCTTTCGCCAGTTGCGGGCCACCATTGCCGCCCGGGTGGACGAAGCGGGCTGCATCATCGCGCAAAGCTTTCCGCCAGGCACCCGGGTGACCGATCCGCCGGGTGGCTTCATTCTCTGGGTGGAACTGCCGCCGGAGGTGGATTCGATCGAACTCTTCAAGGCCTGCCTTGCAGAGCGCATCGTGTTTGCTCCAGGCATCATGTTCAGCGCCACGGACCGCTACCGGCACTGCATTCGCCTCGGCGTGGGAGGGCGCTGGGACCATGTCCAGCGCGAGGGGCTGCGCCGCATCGGTGCGATCGCCTCGGAGATGGTGCGTCTGCGGCGGCCGCCGGCCTCGGGTGGGCATGCACACATTCCCGTGCTGATCGACTGACCCTAGAAGAGGTTGGCAAGGACGAACATTGCCGCCTTCGCCATCCCCACGAGCACGCCGGCCACCAGCGCGACGGAGATCACGGTGGTGACGAGCCCGGCGATCATCCACAGGCCGTCGCGCTCGAGCAGCCCGAGCGCCATCAGGCAGATGGCAGCGGCGGGCAACATGTTGCCGAACGGGATGGGCAGCACGAGCACCACGGAGAGGCACAGGCAGACGAGGCCGATGAAGCGCTCGCCGATGGAAGAGGTCATCCACAGCAGCCGGGGTTTGAGCAGTTTTTCTGCCCGGGCGAGCCACGGGGCAAGCCGCACCACGACGGCGGCGAAGTCGGGGCGAGACACCGAGCGGTTCGCGATGAACTTGGGCAGCCACGGTGACCGTGCGAGCGCGAGCTGCGCAGTCAGGAACACGAGGGGGGTACCGAGCACGGACGACGTGCCGGGGGGCATGGGAATGGCGTTGGGCAACGCGAAGATCAGCACCAGGGCCGCAAGCGCCCGGTCGTCGAGCGCCTTCAGCAGCAGGCCGATGGAGATGCGGGGGCGGGTGGTGTCGACGGCGATGTCGAACAGCACATCGGAGAGCGGTCGCCCGGAACGGGATGACATGGAGGACGATTCTCCTTCACGACAGACAACGGGAACGGGGCCCGAAGGCCCCGTGTGGCTTTCAGCGCAAGGTCATTCGTCGCGGCCGCCGGCCAGGCCGAACAGCATCAGCAGCGACTGGAACACGTTGTACAGGCTCAGGTACACGCCCAGCGTGGCGCTGATGTAGTTGGTTTCCAGGCCGTCCTGCACACGCTTGAGGTCGTGCAGGATGAAGGCCGAGAAGATGCCGATGGCCAGCACGGCCAGCGTGATCATCAATGTCGCCGACTGCAGGAAGATGTTGGCAATGCCCGCGACCAGCAGCATGACGGCGCCGATGAAGAGCCACTTGCCCATCGCGGACAGGTCGCGCTTGATCACCGACGACAGGGTGGCCATGCCGAAGAAGATGGCGCCGGTGCCGGCGAAGGCCATCATGATGAGGTCCGCGCCATTGGCCATGCCGAGCACGGCGCCGATCATGCGCGAGAGCATCACGCCCATGAAGAACGTGAAGGCGAGCAGCACCATGACACCGGTGGACGAATGTTTGGTCTTCTCGATGGCGAACATGAAGCCGAACGCGCCGGCGAGAAACACGAGGGCGCCCAGGCCGCCGGAGAGGGCCGCGCCCACGCCGGTGGCCAGGCCCACCCATGCGCCGAGCACCGTGGGCACCATGGAAAGTGCGAGCAGCCAATAGGTGTTGCGGAGCACCCGGTTGCGTGTTTCACTGCTGCTCGAGAAGCCGTAGGCGGTTTGCAAGGACTGGTTCATCAAAGATCCTTTCGAGGAAGGGAAGCGATAGGCCATTCTGGAATCAGGAACACTTCGTGTAAATGCGAATTTATGGCACGGATGTTTCGATAAACGCGATGTGTCTCAAGTGGCCTCGCTCAGTTGGCGGCGCTTGCGACGGGCACGGATGTTGAGCGCTTCCACCGCGAGCGAGAAGGCCATGGCGGCGTAGATGTAGCCCTTCGGCACGTGGACATCGAACGCTTCGGCGGTCAGTGCCATGCCCACCATCACGAGGAACGCGAGCGCCAGCACCTTGACCGACGGATGGGCGTCGACGAAGTCGCCGATCGGCTTGGCGGCAAACAGCATCACGCACACCGAGGCGATCACGGCCGCGACCATCACGCCGATCTGGTCCACCATGCCCACCGCGGTGATCACGGAGTCGAGCGAGAACACGATGTCGATCACGGCGATCTGGCCCACGATGCCCCAGATCATGCCGCGGCGGGCAGCCGCGGCGGCCTCAGGGGTGGTGGCCGGGGGGCCGTCCTGCTCGCGCGCTTCCACCTCCACGAAGATTTCGTGCGAGGCCTTGTAGAGCAGGAACAGGCCACCCAGGAGCAGCACCAGGTCGCGTCCGCTGATGCCCTGGCTGGCCACGGTGAACAGGTCTGCCGTCAGGCTCATGACCCAGCTGAGCGACAGCAAGAGCGCCAGGCGGGAGATCATCGCGAAAGCGAGGCCCATGCGGCGGGCGCGGTCACGCTGCTCGGGCGGAAGCCGGCCCACCAGAATGGAGATGAAGATGATGTTGTCCACCCCGAGAACCACCTCGAGGGCGGTCAGCATGCCGAAGGCGATCCAGATGTTGGGGTCGAGCAGGAATTCCATCGCGTGGCCCGGTCAGTCTTGAAGATGGACCAATGTACCGGGCGGAATGTTTCGCGTAAATTCGAGGTTCTCTATCGAATGCTGCGAGAAAACCGCAGCGTTGCGTCTCGCTCATGAACTTCAAGCACCTTCACTATTTCTGGGCCACCGCGAAGGCAGGTGGCATCGTCCGGGCCGGGGAACAGCTGCACATCAGTCCTCAGACGCTCTCCGGCCAGATCAAGCTGCTTGAAGACCGGCTGGGCTGCCGATTGTTCCGAAAGAGCGGGCGGCGGCTCGAACTCACCTCGCAGGGTCGGGTGGCGCTCGGCTTCGCGGACCAGATCTTCGCGCTGTCGGCCGAAATGGAAGCGGCCATCGGGGCCGCCTCGGACGGTGAACATGTGGTCGAGTTCCGCGTCGGGATCGCCGATTCGGTGCCCAAGTCCATCGCATACCGGTTGCTGGAGCCGGCGCTCGGGCTGGATGAGGTGGTGCGCCTGATCTGCACCGAAGGCAAGTTCGAAGACCTGCTCGCCCAGATGGCCGTGCACCGCATCGACCTCGTCATCGCCGATGAACCGATGAGCAAGCAGCTGAGCGTCAAGGCGTTCAACCATGCGCTCGGCACCACGGCGATGAGCTTTTTCGCATCGCCCGCGCTCAAGCGCACGCTGAAGGGCACTTTCCCGCAGAACCTCGACGGGGCGCCGATGCTGATCCAGGGCTCCGGGTCGGCGATGCGTCAGCGGCTCGAACTGTGGCTCACCCAGCAGCAGGTGCATCCACGGGCGATTGGTGAGTTCGACGACGCTGCACTGATGAAGGCCTTCGGCCGGGAAGGCCGCGGCGTGTTCATGTCGCCGAGGGTGCTGGAGGCCGAGACTTGCGAGCAGTACGGTGTGCGCGTGATGGGGCGCACGGATGAGCTGGTGGAGGAGTTCTACGCGATCTCAGTGGAGCGGCGCATCACGCATCCCTGCGTCGTGGCGATCACCGCGGCGGCCCGGGGACGGTTCTTCAGGCTTTGATGGTGCAGAGCGCGAAACACTGCACTAGAACGTGGAAGTAAGCCATCAGCCTGTGCCGCCTGCCCATGCGCCGTCCGGTGCATCGGAGGCACTCGACCCTTCGCGGTGCCGAGGTTGGGGGACCTTAATACCCGCCTTGCGCCGACGTTGGCGTTGATATCGGGCGCGGCTGAAGCATGCGAGGCAACGGCTGCGCACTGCGCCGGAAGTTTTGTGCAGCTCGATCCTGTATTCCTGCCGAACGACGGCAGACCTTTCACGCTGACGACGCGCAAGACCAGCACCGGCAACACCTCGCGCTCGTATGAGTCACCGACCCAAGTGATCCGGCTGCAGCGGGACAAGGCCGGCATTGAGGCAGCCGGGGCGAGCGCCACACGCCGCACGTTCGGCGTGCGCCTCCATTGAAAGGGCTGCGACTTGCGCCGCATCCGCGAAGTCCTCGGTCTGGCGACCCTCTGGGCCGCCAAGGCTCTATGCGAGAGCGATCTGATAGACCTTGGGGGCCGGATCGTCGCGAAGGTGATTTAATATGGTCATACCAAATCGCTTGACAAGACAATTCGGTATGACCAAAATGAAGCCTATCGAAACGCAGGCCCGGACCAAACCCGGCCCCAAGCCAAAGCCTGATGCCGAGAAAGTCGTAAAGAAGACCGTCAGCCTGCAGCCGCAGACCTACGAAGGTCTTGTGCATCTGGGTAATGGGGTCTTGAGTCGAGGCATCGAGCTCTTATATGAATCGACGGCGAAGAGACGCGGAACGCGCTCCGCATAGCAAGGAAAGAGCGATGAGCATCGTTGACATCATCCTGGTCAAGACCAACGAAGAAAGCGAGGCTGCCCGCCAGGCGCTCGCCAAGAGCAATGCTGAAGCGCCGTCTGATTGGGAAGTCGTCGCGGGCTTCCTGAAGAACTGCACCACGCTCGATGGTAAACCCCTCGTGCTCAATGAGCATGGGCGGATTGTTGAGCGCAACGACTGACACGGAAGCCCGAATGCTTGTCACCTTCACCTTCAGCAATTTCAAGAGCTTCAAGGATGCGGAGCTGCAATTGGGTCCGTTGACGGTACTGATCGGAGCCAACGCCGCCGGCAAGAGCAACGCCATTGAGGCGCTTCGATTGCTTTCTTGGCTGGCCCAAGGCCAAAAACTGAGTTCGATCCAATACGCCGTCAACAGCGCTGATCGGGTAGTTCGGGGTCGGATAGATGACCTCTGTCATCGTGGTGAGAGCGAATTCGGCCTCGGCTGCGTCACTGACGATTTGCGCTGGAATCGCCTAAGCATGCGGATCAGCCTTCGTGAAGGTGAATTGCATATCTCTTCCGAAAGGATCGGCGAACTGACGGCCGCAGTTCCCTTGTACGACATGGATCAGCCGTCAAGGGGGCTCAACACTGACGCTGGCGTCGCGTACAACAACTTTGCGCGCGGCGGCAACAAGCCGCATGTCACTGTCAGCGACCAGATGGCTGTTTTTGCTCAGCTCGAGAGTGCGGTGCGATTTGAATCCAGCCACAGGAAGGCGCAGGAAACCATCCCTGAAGTTTCCAAGCGGTTTCAAAGTCTGTTGTCGAACATCCTGTTCCTCGACCCCGTTCCAGCACGAATGCGCGAATACAGCTTCACCAATGACAAGCGGTTGCTAGGGGACGGGACTAACCTCTCCAGCGTGTTGTTTCGTCTGTGGGGCGCGGAGCCAGACGCTCAAGTCGAACCGTACGCGACACAGCGCGCAGCCATCCTCGCGTTCATTCAGAGCCTACCAGAGCAAGAGATTGCGGGCCTCAGCTTTCTAGACGGTCCACGAGGAGAGGTGATGGTGCAGTTGCTGGAGACGTTCGGCGGCAACCCCGCGCCCTATGACGCATCACTTTTGTCGGACGGCACGTTGAGAGTACTTGCTATCGCAGCTGCCATGCTGTCTGCGCAGGAAGGTAGCTTGGTCGTCATCGAAGAGATTGACAACGGCGTGCACCCGAGTCGAGCACGTCATCTGCTTGATAGCATTCGGACCATTGCCGAGCGCCGCAAGTTGCGCGTGCTGCTGTCCACACACAACCCTGCAATGCTGGATGCGCTACCGGACGTGGCCATACCCGATGTGGTGTTCTGCTATCGCGACCCAGATGGTGGCGCGAGCAAGCTCATCCGGATGCACGATATTCCGGATGCCCCCGAACTTCTGATTCAAGGGCCGCTGGGCCACCTCCTGACCTCGGGCGCTCTTGAAAGATTTGTAAAGACGCACCGTGGCTCCGAAGCTCGCAAGAAGAAGGCTAAGGCGTGGCTGCAATCGCTCCGCGAGACCAAGCCTGGAGTGGATAGATGAGCGCGATCGCCATCGTTGATAGCTCCGTGCTGCTGAACATCATCGATGTTCCTGACAGGAATCAGCACAAGGACGAGGTGTTGAGGGTCTTGGACAATCTGATTGATGCCGGCGAGCACCTCTTCATACCCATGGCAGCAATTGTAGAGGTCGGCAATCACATCGCGCATGTGAAGCATGGTGCTCAGCGAAGAGCGGCAGCGGAGCGGTTCGTGAAGGAGGTTCGCAGTGCGCTCGCTGACGAAGCGCCATGGAAGCCAATCAACTTTCCATCGAACCAAGACGTTCTCAACTGGCTCGATGCCTTTCCAGATTCAGCCACCAAGGGAATTGGTCTCGGTGACCTCACAATCCAAAAGGAATTTGAGTCTTGCTGCAACCGATATCCAATGAGCCGCGTTTGGGTGTGGTCGCTGGATTGCGATTTGGCCGGTCTCGACCGCCCCGCGAGACGCCGTTGATCGGGAAGCGCATGCGCGCAGGCTCCTCCGAAGAGCGTGACGATGAACGCTGAGCTGAAAGAAATTTTGCGATAACCGGAGCAGCGACCGGAACTGTGCTGGGTCTCCTTAGCTGGCTAAACGGAAGAGACTGCATGAAACACTGACGACACTCCGGCCGCTGTGCTTACGTTCAAACTAGGCTTGCATGTGCGGCGGAATGTCCGTGCCGTGCGATGCCGGCAGGCCCGCATAGAGCCGGAACGTTCCGCGGCCTCCGAGTTTGGCCGCATGCAGCGCCTCGTCGGCATGCCCGATGGCGTCCATGAGCGATTGGCCTTCCGTCGTGGGCCACATGGCGCCGCCCACGGTGGCGCTGACTCGCACGTTGCTGAGGGTGCGGTAGCTCAACGGGCGGTGCAGTTCGGCCAGCACGCGGCCCGCGACGCTGCGCGCGAGGGCGGCGGCTTCCCCGAGTGGACAAGTCATCAGGATCAGGAATTCATCACCGCCGAGGCGGAACACCGGGTCGCCTGCGCGTGCGGCATGCCGAAGACGGCGTGCAACCTGGGCGAGGACGTCATCCCCGGCGGCATGACCATAACGCTCGTTGACCTGCTGGAAGCCGTCCAGGTCCACGCTCAGCACGCAGATCTCGGTGGCTCCGTCGGCCATCGAGGCGCGCAGCGACTCCGTGACGTCCGGCAGGTACCCGCGGTTCCACAGCCCGGTCAGCGGATCGAGATGATCCGGATCGACGCCCTTGGGGTGATGGTCATCGCGGTCCTTCGCGGTGGCCGTGCGACGAGCGACGACGGCCGGGGGCGACGGGACATCGCTGCGGCGGTGGGGCCGCACGCTGCCGGCAACAGGAGCCAACGGTTGGGGGCGTGACAGCGGGGCGGCCGGTTCGGCTGTCTTCATCATGAGCCCGATCAACCAGCAAACGGTCAGCGCCGCCAAGGCGCCGGCGCCCAGCGCCCAACCGTAGGCCTGCGGGCGGGCGGCCTGCACGGAGGTGAGCGCGGCTGCCGGCTCGTCCCGGGCCACGACATGCCAGCCCAATCCGCGGAATGCGCCGACCGGCCGGCTTTCGGAAACGCTCGTCAAGGCTTCGTGGCCGTCCGTCCAAAGAACCAGGCCCCAGGCTCCGTCCAGCGCCGCGATGCGGGATGCCGTGAGGGTGGCCTGCGGGCGGCTCTTGTCGGCGGGCAGCAGAACGTCCCCTCGGGCGCTGACGATCTGCAGCTGGAGCGAAGCTGGCGCCCCGCGGGGGTCGAGGACGCGCTCGCGCAGCCGTTCTGCCCATTGCCAGCCAAGGTGCATCGCAATCACACCGATCGCGTTGCCCTCCGGGCCTCGGACCGGTGCAGCCAGGTCGACGCACCGGAGGGGAGGATCTTCGGGCCGCAGCACGGTCTCGTGGACATCGCCGGTCCACAAGCCACGGATTCCGTTTTCGAACACCGGACGGGAGGCGATGGACTGGCCCAGCAGGATGTCACCGGTGGCCGCCACGACGGTTCCTTCGGGGTCGGTCACCCCGATCCAGGCGAACGAATCGAGCGAGGACTGAAGGCCTTCGAGGGCGGTGCGTGCGGCGGCCATGTCGGTCACCGGGTGCAGCACGTCCAGTTCGGCGAGGCGCTGCACGTCGTGCACCCGGTCGGCCATGTCCTGGGACAGGCGGTCGGCCAGCTGGCGCGCGATTTGCAATTGGTGGTCGCCCGCTTCCTGGCGGGCCAGTGCGGCGTTGTTCCGGGCAAGCCATTCGCCCGCCCCAAGCGCCAAGGTGGCGATCAGCAAGCACGCCGTCCACCGCGCCTTCGCACGCGGCGACGATGGGCGGGGTGGAGCGGAAGGGGACATGGTACGGCTGTCTTGAGTTCCTTCGATTGTGGGCGCTGATTGACCAACGGGTGTCCGGAAAAGCGCGCGCTTTCGCGTCGAATTGCACGGAATGGCCTCATGACAGCTTCAGCCGGCTTGCGTATCCGGTCATCTCCAGATAGCCGCGGCCCACACGTCGGCCATCGAGGGTGCGGAGATCGCTCAGGCCTTCCCAATACCAGGCGCCGGTGCTGGCCCGGCTGTCGAGCTCCTGGGCGTCGACGAGCGCGACCACGCTGAAGCGGCCTGCCGGGGTGTTCACCGTCCATTCGACCGGGTACCTGGCGCCGGACGCCGCGCTGGCCCATGTGCGGCCGGGCATGAAGGCCACCGTGCCCGGCGCGAAGGCTTGCACGGGTCCGTCAAGACGGCGAAAGCTGCCGCCGTCGTAGAGCGGTGTGCCGTCCATCCGGCGAAGGCGGAATGCCGTGAGGGCGCTGCCGTCGTCGAGGTTCATGCCCAGCCAGTCCCAGCCCACGGCTTCGGGCGCCATGAGCTCGGAGCTCCATTCGTGATCGAGCCACGCCCGGCCGGTGCAAGCAGCGGCGCGGCCTTCCTGCGTGACGGTGCCGCCGACAGCCAATTGCGGCTCGCTGTAGTAGTGGCTGAACTGCCGCGGGTCGGGCCCTTTCTGAGACCGGCCGTCCACGCCCTGCAGCAACGGTGGCTGGGTGGTCGTGAGGATGAGGTCCAGGAAAAAGCCGGCCGCCGGGCTGTGCACGCGGGCGGTGTACCGGCCGGCGTTCGCGGTGCCGTCGCGCGCCAGGCGCCAGTCGCGCAGCACGATGTCGGTGCTGCCTCGGGCCGCGCTTGCCGCACCGAACCCCGCGCGAGCCAGGCGCTGGTCATGGCGCAGGCGGCCGGCGGCCACATCGGTGAGCGCCGCATGGCCGAAGATCAGTTCGCGCGCAGCGAACCGGCTGGGATGGTTCCGGGCGATGCCCGTGGTGGTTCGGAAGAAGGTGACCTGGAATCCCCAGGGCCGTGCGCCGGCCTCCGGTCCGGTGCGCTGCACCAGTGTGCCGGTGACGTACCACCATTCCGTGCGGGTGTCGGGGTGGGCGCCGAAATCCTCGGGAAAACGAACCCCCGGAACGCGGCAAGCCGTCCTTGCGGACGTGAAGCCGGGCAGCGCAGCCATCGAAAACAGCAGATGACGGCGATTCAGTTTCAAAAGTGGCTCCGTCCTGCCCGACAATCGAGGGTTGCCGCCCATTTGTCATGATCGAATTCTTTCTTCCTCCCGACTTTGATTTCGGCCAACAATTCGACCGCGTCACGCTGACGCGCGCGATGGCCTTGAACCCGGACCAATCCGTGCTGTCCATGCAGACGCACGGCAACGCGCTGCTCACTCGCATGCAAGGCATCGGCCTGGCTGCGTACGACCAGCGCATCACCTTGCCCGTCGATCGCCTGGGCCTGCGCGTGCAGGGCCATTGCACCTGCCCCGTGGGACTGAACTGCCCGCACGTCGCCGCCGCGCTGATGGCATTCGAGGCGCGGGAGATCCGGCGCAAGAAGAACCCGGCGCTCGCGAGCGTTCGCACGCTCGATGGAACGCCGCCGCCCGCCGCCGCGGCCCGGCCGGCCAAACAGACTGAACGTGCGGTCGAGAACCTCGGCACGTTGCCGCTCGTGCCCGTGCTGCGGCTGACGACGGCAGTGGATGTGGCCTCCGAGGCGTTGCTGCATCACCGGTACGGATCCAACGCAGCTCGCAACACCACGCTGCGCCAGGCCTCGGCCCAATTCATCCTGCGCTATGTGCCCGAGAGCGGCGCCCCGCTCGAATACCACTATCCGGCAGGTGCTGCCGAGCAGACCATTGCCGAGCGGGCCGACCCGGCCCACCCTGGCCAGACCAGCGCCGTGCGCTTCCAGCGCCAGGGCAAGGAGGAAGCGGCCGCGCTGCTCGAGCTGTTCAATGAACTGGGGTTTCGGCCCTGGAGCCTCGCCGCCGGGCTGGCCCACAACCGCCTGACCAAGGTGGGAGGGCGCACCGCCCAGGCAGCGCCGCATGCGCTGGAGGGCCAGCCGCTCGTGCTCGTGCCGCAGCTGCGCGACCAGTGGCCCACGCTGCTGGCCAAGCAGCTGCCGGATCTGCAGGCGCGCGGCTGGGCCATCGAACTGGCCGACGATTTCCCGTACGAGATGCACAACGCCGACGAATGGTCCGTCGACGTGGCGGAGGCACCGGACGGCAACTGGTTCACGCTGGGCCTGAAGGTGTCCGTCGAGGGGGAGCCGGTGGACCTCGTGCCACTGCTCGTCGGCCTCGTGCAGACCGGCTGGCTCAAGCTCGATGCCGCCTTGCGCGACCCCGAGGGCGACGTGCTGGTGCCGTGGCCCGGGAATGAACCCTCGTTGCCCGGGCGGCCCGTGCGCCAGCGACTGTTGCGCGTGCCGGTCAAGCGCGTGGCGCCGCTGATGGACTGGCTGCGCACCGTCTTCGAGGCGAATGGTCGCGAAGCACCGCTGCGCATGTCCCGCTACGACCTCGGCGCCATGGACGATCTGTCGGTGGGGGCGAAGGTCACCGCGCCCACCAGCTTCACGGCGCTGATCGAGCAGGTGCGTGCGCTGCGCACTGGCGAAGGCTTGCCTGTGGTACCCCCCTCGCCGAACGTCAAGGCGACGCTGCGCCACTACCAGCAGGATGGTCTGTCATGGATGGATTTCCTGCGCCGGGCCCAGTTGGGCGGCGTGCTCGCCGACGACATGGGCCTCGGCAAGACCTTGCAGGCGCTGACGCTGCTGCAGGGCGAATTCGATGCCGGCCGGCTCGACCGCCCGTGCCTGATCATCGTACCGACGAGCCTGATCGGCAACTGGGCCGCCGAGGCGCGCAAGTTCACGCCTCAGCTCAAGACGCTGGTGCTGCACGGACCGCAGCGCATGCAGCACTTCGCGAAGATTCCCAAGGTGCATCTGGTCATCACGAGCTATCCGCTGGCGGTGCGCGACGTGGACACGCTCGCGGGCCACGAGTGGCACTACCTCATGCTCGACGAGGCGCAGCGCATCAAGAATGCCCGAAGCCAGGCCGCGCAGAGCGTCAAGGGCTTGCGGGCCCGGCACCGCTTGTGCCTGAGCGGCACGCCGCTTGAGAACCACATGGGTGAAATGTGGAGCCTGATCGACTTCGTGTGCCCGGGCCTGCTGGGCAACGAGAAAGAGTTCCGGGAGCACTACCGCAACCCGATCGAGAAGCGGCAGGAGTCTGCGCTTGCCGCACATCTCGCACGGCGTGTGCGGCCGTTCATCCTTCGGCGCACGAAGCAGCAGGTCGCCAAGGAACTCCCGGCGAAGACGGAGACGCTGCTGCGCGTGCAACTCTCAGGCGCACAAGCCGATCTGTACGAGACCGTGCGGGCCACGATGGACAGCAAGCTGCGCGACGCCATCGAGAAGCAGGGCCTGGCGCGCAGCCAGATCATGGTGCTCGACGCATTGCTGAAGTTGCGCCAGGTCTGCTGCGACCCGCGGCTGATCAAGACCGGTGGCGATACGGCGGTGAAAGTGGCGCCATCGGCCAAGATGGAGTTGCTGCTCGACCTGCTGCCCACGCTTGTCGAAGATGGCCGGCGCATCCTGCTCTTCTCCCAGTTCACGGAGATGCTCAACCTCATCGAGGCCGAGGTGCAGCGTCTCAAGCTGCCTTACCTGCTGCTCACCGGCGAGACGAAGGACCGCGCCGGACTCGTCGAGGAGTTCCAGACCGGCAACGTTCCGCTCTTCCTCATCAGCCTGAAGGCCGGTGGTGTGGGCCTGACCCTGACGGCGGCCGACACCGTCATCCTGTACGACCCGTGGTGGAATCCGGCGGTGGAGCAGCAGGCGATCGACCGCGCGTACCGCATCGGGCAGGACAAGCCGGTGTTCGTCTACAAGCTGCTGGCCGACGGCACGGTGGAAGACAAGATGCTGGAACTGCAGGCGCGCAAGGCAGGCCTGGCCGACATGCTGCTCTCGGGTGTGGCGAGCGATGCCGCGCTCAATGCGCAGGACTTCGACGAACTGTTCAAGCCGCTTCCGAAGGCTGGTGTGGCGGCGACGGGCAACGTTTCCTGACCGACGGGGCCTGGCGACAGGCCCTGGGAGAGGCATGGCCGTCGGGCCGTGCCTCCTCGCCCTGTGCTGACTCCCGTCAGCGTGACAGCGGTTTGACGTCGCCGCAATCGTCGCCGAGCCACGTGCCCTTCTGGGTGGTGTCGATGCGTTCCGGTTTGTCGTTGACCAGCGTGTCGACCGTGGCGGTGGCAAGGGTGGTGGTGGGGCTCAGCAGGCGCACCTCACCCACGCCGCTCGAGGGCGGGGTGGTCTGGCAGCTGAAGGACACCTTCAAGGTGTTGTCGTCGCGTGAGAGCACCTTCTGCGTGCAGTCGCCCGACTGCACCGGGATGTTGCCCCGGTCGATGTCCTGCGCCGTCAGGCACATGCGCACGGTGGTGGCACCGTTGCCGATGCTCACGCCGCGTTGCTTCATCATGGCCTCGATCTGCCGGCGCTGTTCCATTGGCAGCTGGGCGATGCGGGCCTCGGCCTCGGCCATGGCCTTTTCGATCTGGCCGCTCTGGCTCTTGAGCGTGGCGGAGTGTTCCCACAAACCAGGTTTCAACGCGACCTGGGATTGGGCGGGGACGGCAGCGGGCAGGGCCGCCAATGCGACGGCACCGGCAGTGGCAAAGGCAGAAAAACGTGCTTTCATGGCGTTCGGGTCTGCTTGGAAGTCTTCCATGTTCGCATGCTCCGGTGCCGCAAGGCATGGCCCGGGCAGGCGGGGTTGTTGCGCGATGTGACGATGCTCATTCGAGCTGCTCGAACTGACGGGAAGCGAAGGCCCACACGAGCCGGGAGGCATCGGGTCCGTTGGCATCGCTGAAGGGGCGCTTCGCCGCGCCGCCGCTCCAGGCATGGCCAAGCGAGCCCACCTCGTACAACGAAGCCACGGTGCGGCCGGCGCGCTTGTAGTCGGTGATGGTCATGGCGTGACGTTGTCCCCGTTGCACCTGCCTGGACGGCATGGCTCGCGCGCCCGCGGCTTCGGCCCACAGCCGCACTGATGTTTCGGCATTGCGGGCCGATACCACGGCGTCCGCGCCGCCGTGGATCACGATGAGCGGGGGCCATGTGCCGTCGCCTTCCGGCAGGGGAGACGCGTGCCGGCCCTGCATGGCGCCGAGCGCCGAGGTGGACGATGTGGCCACGCCCGGCGGTACCCCGGAATGCATGGCGACCGCCTTGAATCGCTTCGGATGTCGCGTGGCGAGCAATGCGGCCATGCTCGCGCCGGCCGACAGGCCCGCGACGGCCACCCGGTCGGCATCGACCGGATAGAGCAGGCACACCTGCTGTACCGCGGCCATCAGGATGCCCACCTCGACGTGCGCAAGCCCGGAGTGGGTCTCGTACCAGTTCCAGCACCCTTGCGGATTCGCCCGCCGGTCCTGTTCCGGGTACAGCACGAAGAATCCTTCGCGGGCGGCCAGGGTGTTCATGCGGGTGCTCAACGCAAACGATTTGGCGTCCTGGTGGCAGCCATGGAGCATCACCATCAGGGGGCGGCGATCGGAGGGTTTCACCCCTGGTGGGCGGTAGAGCTGAAAGTGCCGCATGCCGCCCGGTGCCATCGCCACGCCGGCGATCCAGTCCCCCACGCCACGAGGCGGCGCACGCCGCTCGGCGGCCGATTCAAGCGCAGCCTGCGCGGCTCGGGTGGCGGCCTTGCCGGCAAGCCTCAGATGGGCGCGTGCAACGGCACCGAAGGCGCGTTGCAGCGTGACCCCCCACGGAAGGCCGGCGCGGCGGCGTGCCATCCGATGGGAGCGTCAGTTGTTGGGATTGACCTGGCCGCGGAGTTCTCCGCCGGGATGGGCGGCGGTATGCAGGTTGACGTACCACTTGCCGGCCATGAGGTCTGCGACCTGGGCCGATGTGAGCGTGGCTTCGCCGGTCACGGGGCTCGAGAGATCACCCGAGAACGGCACCACCACGCCGGCGTTCACGCCAGGGGCCGCGGGGCCGTGGAAGTGCGCGGCGGTGACGGGGCCGGTCAGGCCGGCGTAGGTGACCTTCCATTTGAGCACCCGGCTGTCGGTGTTCAGACGCGCGTCCAGGCTGCCCGTGCCGGGGCTGGGATTGGGCGGCACTTCGGCGGTGCCTGTGAGACGGGCGCTGAACGTGGGGGCATGCGTGCCCATCGGATTCATCGAACAACCCGCCGCCAGCACGGCGGCAGCAAACAGGGTGGATCGGGCGGCGAGGGTGAGTGTCGGCATGGGCGTCTCCAGAGTGGCCGGGGAACCGTTATGGCACAGCGTCGTGGGCGGTGTCATGCGCGTCCGTGCGGATGGCAGGGGCTTCGAAGCGATGCCGGGGCGGGAGCTCCGGGATCGCGCACCGGCAATGGCAGGCCCTGGGGCGCCATGGGGTCGTCGACCGGCACCGGTTCCCGTTCGGGGCGCGGCGGGGGAGGTGGAGGCGGCGAGGGCAGGTCCGGAAGGATGGGATTCGGGGTGTTCGGGATGGGCATCGGGGCTCCCCTTCATGAGCGCAGGGCGGCACCCTGGAACGGGTGGCCGCCCTGCGGAAGGTCAGACGGGCCGTCAGATCTTGTCGATAGCGTCCTTGACTTTCTCCTTCGCATCACCGGCGCCGGATTGGATCTTGCCACTGGCCTTGTCCAACTTGCCCTCGGTCTTGAGTTCCTCACTCTTGACCACCTTGCCCACGGTTTCCTTGACCGTGCCCTTGGCCTGCTCGGCCCGACCTTCGACTTGGTCCTTGTTCATGGTGCATTTCCTTTCACTGACTTGACGCAGAGAGACAAACGGCGCGAGGCCGGGAGGCCCACTGTGCCGAGCCTGGGAGACAAGGTCTGTCGGCGCGGGCGGCCAATTGGCGTAGGAATCGGCTCACCTGGTTTTCATTGGCGCGATACGCCCCTTACGGCGCATTACTGAATCCCGTTCTCGACTTGCCGACAACCGGTACATCAAGCACTCGAATGAAAGGGGAGCATCATGTTGCAGATCGAATCGACGGGGATGGGTGGGCGCGCTTTTTCGGGCACCTGGGGTGCGCCCGCGCAGGCCCAGCCCGCAGGCATAGACGAGGCCGCGCTGCCCTTCTCTGTGCATGTGGTCAGCACACCGGAGCAATTGCAAGCGGTGCAGGCCCTGCGCGAGGCGGCCTACGGACGCCACTTGCCGCACCTGAAGGCGTCGTTTGGCGAGGCCGATCCGCTCGACCGCCTGCCGGGCACCACGATCTTCTATGCCGAGGACAAGCTCACCGGCGAGGTGGTGGGATCGGCACGCATCCAGACCAACCGCCGCACGCCGCTGCAGATTGAAAAAAGCGTGGTGCTGCCGGACGCGTGGCGGGGGCGCCTGCTGGCCGAGATCACGCGGCTGGCCGTTCGGCCGGGCTACACCGGGCCGGTGCGGCTGGCGCTCGTCAAGGCGAGCCACTTGTACTGCATTGCGATGCAGATCGGTGCCGTGCTCGCCGGCTCGCGGCAGTCGCTGGTGCGGTCTTACCGGATGCTGGGTTTCACGCCGCTCTTCGAAGACGGGCGCCTCGTTCCGCTCGCACATGCAGGGGGCTTGCCTCACCACGTGCTGGTGCGCGACATGGTGACGGCGGAGGCGGACGCCCGGGCCCGCAATTCAGCCGACTATTCGTTCGTGTTCCGCACGTACCACCCTGACATCGATCTCTTCGCCGCAGTGACCGAACGCGTGGGCGATGGTCTGCGGCCGGCGCTGGCTCACTGAGCGGCGTGAGCGGCGAGGCTGCCGACGAGCACGGCATGCAGCTGCGCGTCGGTGAATGGTTTGGCGAGGAAGTCGTCCATGCCGGCTGCAAGGCACAGCTCCCTGTCCTGTGGAAAGACGTTGGCGGTCAGTGCGACGAGCCGCAGGCGCGGCAGGCCCTGATCGGCCTCCATGGCGCGGATGCGGCGCGCCGCCTCGAAGCCGTCCATGTGCGGCATCTGGCAATCGAGCAGGACGAGATCTGGGCGGGCGCCGTTGTTGAGTCGGTCCAGCACCTGGTGACCGTTGCTCGCGCGCTCGACGGTCAAGCCCCAGCGCACCAGTGCGGCTTCGGCAACGATGGCGTTGACCTCGTTGTCCTCGGCCAGCAGCACCGTGCCGGTGAGCGGGGCGCCCTCGGGCTCTTCCGCGAGCACCGAGGCCGGTTCGTCGGGGACGATGGCCCTGGCGGAAGGGGGGGCGAGCGGCAGCGGCAATTCGATCTCGAAGGTCGATCCCACGCCCGGGCTGCTGATGCAGGCGACGCGGCCGCCCATGGCCTCGCAGATGTCGCGGGTGATGCTCAGACCGAGGCCGGTGCCGCCGAAACGCCGGCTGTTGGAGGTGTCGGCCTGCGCGAATGGTTCGAACAGACGGGCCAGCATCTTTGAATTCATGCCGACGCCCGTGTCGATCACCTGGGCGCGAAAGATGCCCGATGGCCCCGTCTGCGCCGCGACAGTCACGCTGCCCCGGTCGGTGAACTTGATGGCGTTGCCCACGAGGTTGAACAACACCTGGCGCAGGCGGAACGGGTCGGCCCAGCGCAGGCACGGACGCGGGAGGTCCAGCTGCATGGAAAGCTCCAGGCCTTTTTCGGCGGCGGCCGGCGCGCACATCGCCACGGTGTCCTGGATCTGGGCGTGCAGGTCGATGACCTCCGGATGGAGGTCGATGCCGTGTGCGCCGAAGCGCGAGAATTCGAGGATGTTGTTGATGAGGCCCAGCAGGTGCTCGCCGCAGCGGCGGATCACCCGCGCCCCTTCGATGCGGCGTTCGGCACCGCTTGGGTGCTGCAGCATGTTCGCCATGCCCAGGATGCCGTGCAGCGGGGTGCGCAGTTCGTGGCTCATGTTGGCCACGAATTCGTTCTTCGCGAGGTTGTCGCGGTGGGCCGATGCCAGTGCCGCGGACAGCTGCGCGTTGAGTCGCTCGTTCGTGAATCGCAATGTCAGCATCTCGACCACCATGCGTTCGGAGCGCCGCGTGGCCCGCAGCAGCAGCGCAAGAAAGAGCAACACCGCAAACCCTCCATAGGCGCCGAAGCTGTCGCCCCGCAGCATCAGATTCACGGCAGTGGGCAGCACGGCCGGCACGGTGTAGGCCACGCAGGCGATCCAATCGATGTGCAGCACGAACGCCGCCACCGCACTCACCCCGGCGAGCGTGGCGGCCATCACCGTGGTGGTGGGGATGTCGTCCGTGGGCACCAGCCAGACGCCGGCCGCGCCCCAGACCAGACCGTCGGCGAACAGCATCACCTTGCTCCAGAAGAGCCACGACAGCGAATGGGGCCACCGCCCGTAA
>Ga0207679_10000168_pt1 | contig 54187 bp, 50 predicted proteins | sample KBSC73metaG_FD_184320 | JGI IMG/M metagenome (GOLD analysis project Ga0207679, IMG submission 184320) | Corn rhizosphere microbial communities from Kellogg Biological Station, Michigan, USA - KBS C7-3 metaG (SPAdes) (version 2) | ecosystem: Host-associated > Plants > Roots > Rhizosphere > Soil ...
TGAGCAACTGAGCGCGGCCGCGGCGCGCGTGATTGCGCTGGCGTTCGATGTCCCAGACCAGCTCGATGAGGTCATCAGGGGTTTGAGCGGTGCGGATGCGGGCCAGGGTCACCGGTGAAAACAGCGCCGCCTCCGTGCCCAGCGCACCGATGAGCAGGGTGCGCACCTCCTGCAGGTCATCCGGCGCGGGCGAGGGCGGGGGTGTCGGGTCCGCAAAAGTCCCCGGGAACGGGGTTCGTGCCGACCCGTGTGACACCGGGGACGGCAGAGCCACATCGGGCGATGGTGCGGCGACGGCCACGGCTTGCGGCGCGGGAGCTGGCTCCGGTTCGACTTCCGGGTCGGGGCTGTTGCTGCCGAAGGCCGCAGGCGTGTCGGCTTCGGGGGTGGCGCTGGTTTCCGGTTCTGCCGGTACATCGACCTGGACGCTCGTCAACCGGGTCTGATTCAGTGCGCCGGGCGCGGTCTCGGGAGGCTCCTGCGCTGGTTCGACCGGCATCTCCACCAGGCCCAGGCGCATCAATTCCTCGAAGTGGCTGGTGCTGGCCCCCGCCCGATGCGCCATGCCGAGTACCTCGCCGAGCGGCCGGTGGCCGTCGATCAGCAGTAACACGGTGCGGTGCCGTTGTCCGAGGCCGCGCGTTCGATGACGAAGTTCGTCGAGGCCGAGCGGTGTCTTGAACGGGGCGGGAGGATTGAACATCACCCGGGTGTCACGGAAGAACAGGATTTGATTGTGAGGCGCCCGGCTTGCCCTCAACGCGGCATCAATGGGGGCTTTTCCCGCTTGTTTCATGCTGTCACGCCGGGCGTCGCGGCCTTGCGACGGATGTGTCACCCGGAGGCATCAAGAAAAAAAGGCCACCCGAAGGTGGCCTGATGAATGGGGGAACGAGCGTTCAGTCGGCGTACTGCACATTGGCGCGGATGACCGGGCCCCATTTGTTGATCTCCGATTCCACGAACTTCTTGTGCTCTGCACTGTTGGTGCGTGCATCGTTGACGATCACGGCGGCCATGGATTCTTCGGACTTCATGAAGTCCGGGTCCTTGAGCACCTTCTTCAGCGCGCCGTTGACCTTGTCGACCACAGGCTTCGGCGTGCCCTTCGGTGCGTACAGGCCGTGCCAGATGGTGACGTTGAATCCCTTGAGTCCCAGTTCATCGAGCGTGGGCAACTTCGCCAGTGAGGGCATGCCGAGGCGCTTGGTGGTGGACACCGCGAAGAACTTGATCTTGCCGCCATCGAGCTGGCTGATCGTGTTGGTGGTCTGGTCGCACATGAGGTCGACCTGGCCGCCGAGCAGGTCGGTCATTGCGGGACCGGTGCCCTTGTACGGCACGGCCACCATGTCGACCTTCACCGTGCTTTGGTAGAGCAGGCCGCACAGGTGCGAGGCGGAGCCCACGCCGGCGTGGGCCAGGTTGATCTTGCCCTTGTTGGCCTGAATCCAGGTGTTGAGTTCGGCGTAGTTCTTGGCCGGCAGCGTGGCCCGGCCGACGAGGGTCATGGGCACTTCATTGATCAGGCCCAGGTATTCGAAATCCTCGAGCGTCTTGTATTGCAGATTGCGGTACAGCGCAGGCGCGGTGGCCATGCCGATGTGGGTCAGCAGCAGGGTGTAGCCGTCGGCCGGGGCCTTGGACACCTTCGTGGCGCCGAGCGTGCCGCCGGCCCCGCCAGCGTTTTCGATGATGACTGGCTGGCCCAGTTGCTTGCGAAGGCCTTCGGCGAAGTCGCGGGCGACCTTGTCCGTGGGGCCGCCTGCGGCGAAGGGCACGACGATCGTGATCGGTTTTTCGGGGTAGTCGGCCAAAGCCGCCGTCGCAGTGAATGCGGCCACTGCAGCCAGCAACAGCTTCTTCATAAGAAATCCTTCTGGTCGATCAAGTGTCGGGATCTTCATGCTACGAAAGGGGTCCATGAGCCGCATTCCGGAAACTACGTAGCTGGCAGTGGGGGTTTGCACGGGGATGTGCGCCGGCTCAACCCGCAGGTGGCGGCGCGTTGTAGCGGCCCGCGAGTGCGAGAAGATGGTCTCGTTCATTGTCTTCGAGGTACGGCATGACCAGGCCGAGCGCGTGAAAGGCGCCTCGCAACAGTGCGGCGCCGGCCACCTCGGGTTCCAGCGCGCGGCGCGGGTCGCGCGCATACTCGTAGCTCAGCCAATACGTGAGCAACACTACCATCGAGGTGGCCACCGCATCGAGATCGCGCGTGTCGGCCCGCAATGCACCGCCTCGCCCCAGGCCTTCGAGCAGTTCCCGCACCGCCCGGGCTTTGTGGGCGAGCAGGGGCTGGAACCGGGTCTCCAGGTAACGGTTCCTCGACAGCAGGTCGTTCAGGTCGCGGTAGAGAAAGCGGTATTTCCACAACAGTTCGAACAGCATGTGGAAGAAGAGCCAGGCGTCCTCCACGTTTCGCGCCCCGTCGGCCGCGTGCAGCAGTGCTTCGAGCGATTCCGCGTATCGGTCGAACAGCGTGTTGACCAGGATGTCTTTTGCGGGGAAGTGGTAGTACAGGTTGCCCGGACTGATGCTCAATTCGGCGGAGATGGCCGTCGTGGACACGTTCGGTTCGCCGAAGCGATTGAACAACCCGAGTGCGGTGTCGAGGATGCGCTCGGCCGTGCGGCGGGGCTTCTTCGAAGGGGAGGGCATGACGCAATCTAGCAGCCCGCAAGGGGCCGGGCGATGCTATCTGCCGCGGCCGGGTTTCCTGTCGCCCTGATGCCGGGGCACGTCCTTCGTCGCCAGGGCTGCGCTGCCGTTCGCCTGATCCAGCCACAGCAGGGCATCGACGTACGACATGAACACATTGAGGTACTCCGGCGACAGGTCGCGCATCAGCGTGAGCGACCGGTGCACGAGGTGGTGGGAGTTGAGCGGGCCAGCGTTCTCCGGCACTTTGGCCAGCGACTGCATCAGGCGTTGATCGGCACTCAGCCGGGACCAGGTGCTTCTGAAGTACGTGAGCGTCTTGAGTTCGGGCGCCGAAGCCAGGCCGGGTGCCACATGGCTCGGCGCCAACCCGTTGCCTTGAAGCGGCGCATGCCGGGCGATGTGGTCGACGAGGGCGGCGAGCGGCCCGCGAGGGGCGGGCTCTTCCTGTTGGGCGCCGACCTTGCGCGATGTTCCGGGCGCAGCGTTCTCGGCAGCGGTGCCACCATTCATCCCGCCGGCGGCGCGTGCCTTCTCTGCATCATCCCCATACGCGGCCAGCAGCGAGGCCACTTTGCCTTCCAGGAGGCGCTGCGCCATTCCATCGAGCGCAGCCGCTCGCCTGGCAAGCGCCTCGATGAAATGGAAGCGGACGGGATCGAAGTGGTGAGCGCCACGGCTGCGCCATGCGTCCACCGAGGCGTTCGCTTCTTCTGCGCCGGCCGCTGCGCTATCGCTCTGCATGGGGCTGCCCGGTGCGGTTGGAGGGGCGCGGCGTGGGCGACATCTCCACCCGGCGGTTCTTCGAGCGCCCTTCCGCCTCGGCATTCGATGCCACCGGTTGTTCGGAACCAAAGGCGGCAGCGAACACGGAGGACGATGGCACGCCTTCCTCGATCAAGGCCCGCGTCACCGTCAAGGCGCGCTGTGCCGACAGCTCGAGGTTGTCGGCGAAGCGGCGGTTGCCTTCCCGAATCTGCCGATCATCGGTGAATCCGCTGACCATCAGGATCTCGTCACGGGCCTGGAGGTAGGCCACCAACGGCGCAGCGAGGGTTTTCAGCAGCTGGCGGCCTTCGGGCTGCAATTCGGCGGAGTTCAGGGCAAACAGGACGCTGCCGCTGATGCCGATGCGGCCGTTGATCAGCGTGACCCGGCCTGCTGCGAGCGGGCCGGCCAGGGCTTTCTCCAACGTCTCGCGGCGCTGGGCCTCCGCCTGCCGTTGCTTGACCTCGGCCTCCAGTTTCGTCGCGAGCTCCAGCTGCATGCCGACCACGAACACCAGGATCAGCACGAACGCGCCCAGCAACCCCGCCATCAGGTCGCCGAAGACGGTCCACACCGGGACGGTCGGCTCCAGGCCGGCGTCGACGTCTTCCATCGTCACGCCTCGATGCCCGCGCGAGCCTGGTTGCTGCTGAACTGCTGCAGGTCTTCGACGATCTGCTTTTGCGACATGATGCTCAGGTCGATGACCTCTCTGGCCTGGGCCACGTAGTAGGCGAGCTGCTCGTCGCTGCGCGCGATGGATTTGCCGAGTGCGCCTTCGATGCGCTGCAGATGCGCCATCAGCTTGTCATTCGACTGGCTGAAGAGCTGCACGGCGAAACCCATGGCTTCGCTCAGGCTCGCCACCTCGGCCGCACTGCCGGTGACCTGTGCCGCGGCGACGGCCATGTGGGCCGATTCGGCGTCGATCTTCTCGGTGAACCGGCTGCCGGCTCGCTCCAGCAGATCGGCCGATGTGGCGACCAGCGCATCGATCGCTGCCCGCTGTTCGGTGGACGCATGGTTCACGGCGTCGAGCAGGGTGCCCAGCGTTTGCAGGATGCGCTCGCGCTCCTCCAGCATGTCGTTGTCGCGCACCATGCTGTCGGAAAGCCTCTGGCGCAGCTCGGCGATGACTTCGGCCGCGGCCCGGGGCGCCTCGGAGGCGGCTTGCACGAGCCGGGCGATCTCGGCGATCGTGCCGCTCGCGTGCGCCTCGGCCTGTGCCGCAATGCCGCGGGCCGTCTGCTCCAGCGTGACGCAGATTTGCTGCTGATGGGCGAGGGCCTGCGCGCCTGCCTGCTGCCATTGCTGCTGAAGCGACGCGGCCATCGACTCCAGCGCCTGCACCCAGGCCGCCAGCCGCTGCTGGTCGCCCGATGCCAATTCGGCGCGGAGACCGGCATGGGCCTGGTCCACGCTGCTCAGCAACGATGTTGCCCGTTGCTCGAAGGTGGTTGCCGCCGTTGTGAAGGCCTGGTGTGCCTGTGTCGACAAGGTTTCGTTGACGTGCGCTTGCTGCGTCAATGCGTCGCGCCAGGTGTCCGACACGCCGGTCAAGGTGCTGCCCACTCTTTCGGACAAGCCGTCCACCAGTGAGGCCGAGCGTTGCTCAAACGTGTCCGAGAACCGGTCGAGCGACGCACGCAGGTTCTCCGAGACCGCATCACTCGTGTGCCGGTGTTCGGCGAGCGCGACTTGCCAGGTGTCTGCCATCGTGGTTGTCGCCGTTTGCAGGCGGGCGGACAGTTCGTCGAGCTGGCGCTGGACGCCAAGCGAAACCGTCTCCCGCAAGGAGGCCGTCTCGCGGGCGATGCCGGCCATGGTGGCTTCGACCACGGGCTGGATGGTCGCCCCGGCGACGCGGGCCCCTTCGGTCAGGCTTGTCTTCAAGGACTGATCGACGGACGCAGCCAGCTGCGCATACGCCGCCTCGGCTTTGCCATGGAAGTGTTCCTGGCTGGCGATCAGGCGCTCGTTCAGCGTCTGGCCCTGCCGTTCCATCGTGGCCGTCATGGTTCGCAGGAGATCGATCAACTCCGGCATCGCATCGGCCTGGCGCTGCATCAGCGCGAACGAGGCTTCCCGTTGATGGTTCACGGAGAACGCGCGCAAGGTGGTTGCGATCGCGGTGTCGAGTGTCTGGGCGGCTTGCAGCCGTTGGTGCCGGGACAAGGCCGACATGAGGCCCAGCATCGCCGAGGCGGCCACTCCGGCGACCGAGGTGCCGAAGGCCAGCCCCAGGCCTTTCACCGGGGCGGACAGGGACGAGCGGATCGCCTGCAGGTCGGTCGCCGTCTCCAGCGCCGTTCCGGTGCCATTGAGGGTGACCACCATGCCGAGGAAGGTGCCCAGCATTCCGAGCAGGACGAGAAAGCCGGCCAGGTAGGGCGTCATGGTGGGGCCAGGCAGGCCGACCCGCTCGCCCTCGATGCGCAGACGCACTGCGTTTTGCAGGGAAGGGTGCAACTGGCTCAGCCAGGAACCCAGGCTCGGCAGGGGCTCGGGCATGCCGGCCAGGGCCCGGGCCAAGGTGGACGTGGCCTGTTGGAACCGATGCAGTTCCACCGCGCCCATCAGATAGAACACGCCGATGAGCACCGTCATGACGAGGGCCAGCGGGTTCGAATGCGCATACCCGGCGCTGACCCAGCACAGGACCGCCAGGCCGGCGAAGAAGGAAGCGTGATAAAGGATTCTGTTCATGTTGGCATGGGTTCGCTTGCACGAAGTGCGGCAAGCAACCCTTCGACGGGTTGCAACCGGAGGTGCAGTTCTGCGAGCTGCACTGCTTGCATGTCCTTGAGAAACACCGCCTGCCATCCCCCTTCCGGGAGCAGCCTGCCGGGTTCATCCGGTGCCTGCGCGTCTGCCGGTGTCGCCTGATGCAACTGCTGCATGCGCGCGTGATGCTTTGCCAGCAGCGCGGGCAGGGTGGAGAGCAAGGTGCGCTCGCGGGCTCCGAGCACCCGTTCCATGATGGCATCCAGCGCCGCAAGCCGGGCCAGGTTGGGTGATGCGTTGGCGACGGCTGACCTGACGCGGTTGCGCAAGGCACCGATGGCCGTTTCCATCGCCTGTTGCCTGGCGACGTAATCCCGGCGGTACGGCGAGAAGTCGGTGTCCATCGGGGGCTCGTTCATGTGTCCGCTGGCAGCGACGGCATCAGCCAAGGCGCTTCGTACACGGATGAGTTCCTGTTCTTCGGCTTGCGCGGACGACGTTGCACGCTGTCCACGGCCGGGCGTTCCGGCCTGACCGCCGTCCAATGCGGCGGACAGCGAAATGGCATCGGTCCAGTCGAGCCAGCGGCTCAACCTCTCTGCGACGGTCTGCTTCGGCTCCGGGGGGCTTGCATCGATCAGCCGAGCAAGCAGGCGAATGAGCGCAGAACCGGTGAAACGTGTGCCCTGTGAACCTCTCACCATACCGCCCGCCAGGAAAGGCCAAGATGGAAAAAAGGGCGCAGTTTACTACCGGCCGACGACATGCCGGCCTCATCGTGATACCTGTTGACAGCCCGTCGCCAGCAGGGATGGCGCCGACTGCCTACAATCCCGCGCGCCATGCCTGCCATTTCGTTTCAGAACGTCAGCAAGACCTACACCACCGCCGGCCGCCACGTTCGCGCGCTCGACGGTGTTTCCTTCGACATCGAGCCGGGCGAATTCTTCGGCTTGCTGGGCCCCAACGGCGCGGGCAAGACCACGCTGATCAGCATCCTGGCCGGGTTGTCGGCGGCATCGGGCGGGAAGGTGCTGGTCCACGGGCACGATGTGGTCACCGACTACGCCGCCGCCCGACGCAGCCTGGGCATTGTTCCGCAGGAACTGGTGTTCGACCCCTTCTTCAGCGTGCGCGAAACCCTGGTGATCCAGAGCGGTTACTTCGGCGTGCGCAACAACGGCGCATGGATCGACGAGCTGCTCGCCGGCCTGGGCCTGGCCGACAAGGCCCATGCCAACATGCGGCAGCTCTCGGGCGGCATGAAGCGCCGGGTGCTGGTGGCCCAGGCGCTCGTGCACCGTCCGCCGGTCATCGTGCTCGATGAGCCCACCGCCGGGGTGGATGTGGAATTGCGCCAGACGCTGTGGCAATTCGTCGCCCGGCTGAACAAGGAGGGCCACACGGTGCTCCTGACCACCCATTACCTGGAGGAAGCCGAGGCGCTGTGCGGCCGCATCGCGATGCTCAAGCAGGGCCGCATCGTGGCGCTCGACCGCACCACGGCGCTGCTTGCCGGCACGGCCAGCACCATGCTGCGCTTCAAGCTCGATGCACCGCTGCCGGCTGCGCTCGCCGCGCGGGCGCGGGTGACGGGCCGGATCGTGCAGCTCAAGGCGCACGACGCCGCCGAGGTGGAGCAGGTGCTCGCTGCGCTGCGCGACGCAGGGCTGAAGCCGGAAGATCTGGAAATCGGTCGTGCCGACCTGGAGGATGTGTTCCTCGACATCATGCAATCGGAATCAGGGGGCGCCCGATGAGTTCACACGGCCTCTTCGCGGGCACCCGCACGCTGCTCTACAAGGAGATGCTGCGGTTCTGGAAGGTGAGCTTCCAGACCGTGGCCGCTCCCGTGCTGACCGCGGTGCTGTACCTGCTGATCTTCGGCCACGTGCTGGAAGATCACGTGAAAGTCTATGAAGACGTCGGCTACACGAGTTTCCTGATCCCGGGGCTCGTGATGATGGGCGTGCTCCAGAACGCGTTCGCCAACAGCAGCAGCTCGCTGATCCAGAGCAAGATCACCGGCAACCTCGTGTTCCTGCTCGTCTCGCCCCTGTCGCACTGGGCGTGGTTCACCGCCTATGTGGGCGCATCGGTCGTGCGCGGCGTGGTGGTGGGCGCCGGTGTGCTGGCCGTCACCATGTGGTTCGCGCCGCTGCCCCTGGTGGAGCCCGCCTGGGTGTTCGCCTTCGCGGTGGTCGGGGCGGCGATGATGGGCGCCCTGGGCCTGCTGGCCGGGTTGTGGGCCGAGAAGTTCGACCAGATCGCCGCCTTCCAGAACTTCATCGTCATGCCGATGACGTTCCTGTCAGGCGTCTTCTATTCGGTGAAGTCGCTGCCCGGGTTCTGGCAGGGCGTCAGCCACCTGAATCCGTTCTTCTACATGATCGATGGATTCCGCCGAGGCTTCTTCGGCGCAAGCGACGTCTCCCCGTGGACGAGCCTGGCCGTGGCCGGCGGCGGCCTCGTCGTGGTGTGCGCCTTGTGCCTGCACCTGCTGCGCATCGGCTACAAGATCCGGCATTGACGCATCCGCACTTTCCCGCATCGGCGATAATGGCGCCCATGGCCGATCCCACCCCCGCCGAAGTTGCGCGCTACATTGCGCAAGGGCTGAACTGCGAGCACTTGCATGTCGAGGGCGATGGCCGCCATTTCTTCGCCACCATCGTGTCGGCGGAGTTCGACGGCGCCACGCGCGTGGCGCGCCATCAGCGGGTCTACCGGGCGCTGGGCGATAGAATGCGCGAGCAAATCCACGCCTTGTCCATGAAGACGCTCACCCCTGCCGAATGGGCCTCGTCCGCCCCGTCGGCCTCCAACCACCACCATTGAAAGCGGCCGCAGGGTCTCTGCGGCCGGCAGGCCTGCACCTCGGTGGGCTTGATGGTCGCGTGATCCAGGGGCTTTTCGAACCCTCATGGACAAACTCCTCATCCGCGGCGGCCGCTCTCTGCAAGGCGAAGTCGTCATCTCCGGCGCCAAGAACGCTGCACTGCCTGAGCTGTGCGCCGCGCTGCTCACCGCTGAAGCCGTCACGCTGCAGAACGTGCCCCAGCTCCAGGACGTGGGCACCACCCTCAAGCTGTTGCGCAACATGGGCGTCACGGCACAGCAGGAGGGCACGAACCGCGATGTCGTCACGCTGAAGGCCGAGCCCGTCACGGCGTGCGAGGCACCGTACGAACTCGTCAAGACCATGCGCGCGTCCATCCTCGTGCTGGGCCCGCTGCTTGCCCGCTTCGGCGAGGCGCGCGTCTCCCTGCCCGGTGGCTGTGCCATCGGTTCGCGCCCCGTGGACCAGCACATCAAGGGGTTGCAGGCCATGGGCGCCGAGATCACAGTCGAGCACGGCTACATCGTCGCCAGGGCCAAGCGCCTCAAAGGCGCACGCATCACCACCGACATGGTCACCGTCACCGGCACTGAGAACCTGCTGATGGCCGCCACGCTCGCCGAAGGTGAGACCGTGCTCGAGAACGCTGCAGAAGAACCCGAGATTCCGGATCTCGCCGAAATGCTCATCTCGATGGGCGCGAAGATCGAGGGCCATGGCACGCGCCGCATCCGCATCCAGGGCGTCGAACGCCTGCACGGCACCACGCACCGCATCGTGCCCGACCGCATCGAAGCGGGAACCTTCCTCTGCGCTGTCGCGGCCACCGGCGGCGAGGTTTTCCTCAAGCACGCCCGCGCGGATCACCTCGGCGCCGTGATCGACAAGCTGCGGGAGGCCGGCGTCACCGTCGAACCGGCAGACGATGGCATCCGCGTGAAGAACAGCCAGCGCCCGCGCGCGGTGAGTTTCACCACCAGCGAGTACCCGGCGTTCCCCACCGACATGCAAGCCCAGTTCATGGCGCTCAACTGCATTGCCGAGGGAGCGTCCGTCGTCTCCGAGACGATCTTCGAGAACCGCTTCATGCACGTCAATGAACTCGTGCGCCTGGGCGCCCAGATCGATGTGCACGGCCACACCGCCACGATCCGCGGCGTGCCCCAGCTGTCGGGCGCCACCGTGATGGCCACCGACCTTCGGGCGTCGGCCAGCCTGGTGATCGCCGGCCTCGTGGCCGACGGCGCCACCGTCGTGGATCGCATCTACCACCTCGACCGCGGCTACGACCGCATGGAAGCCAAGCTGCGCGGCATCGGCGCTGACATCGAACGGACCCAATGACGATGATCACCCTCGCCTTGTCCAAGGGACGCATCTTCGACGAAACCTTGCCGCTGCTGAAAGCCGCTGGCATCGAGGTGACGGAAGACCCGGAAAAATCGCGCAAGCTCATCCTGCCCACCAACCGCCCCGACGTTCGCGTGGTGCTGGTGCGGGCCACGGATGTGCCCACTTATGTGCAGTACGGCGGCGCCGATGTGGGCGTGGCCGGCAAGGACATCCTGCTCGAACACGGCGGCCAGGGCCTGTACCAGCCGCTCGACCTCAACATTGCCAAATGCCGCCTGAGCGTGGCCGTGCGCGACGACTTCGACTACGCCGCGGCCGTCAAGCAGGGTTCGCGCATCGCGGTGGCCACGAAGTACACCCATTGCGCCCGCGAACACTTCGCGAACAAGGGCGTGCATGTCGACCTCATCAAGCTCTACGGGTCGATGGAACTCGCGCCGCTGACGGGCCTTGCCGACGCCATCGTCGACCTGGTGTCCACCGGGAGCACGCTGCGGGCGAACCACCTCGTCGAAGTCGAGGAGATCATGCAGATTTCCTCTCGCCTCGTCGTGAACCAGGCCGCATTGAAAACGAAGCGCGAACCCCTTCGCGAACTCATCGACGCCTTCGCATCAGCCATCGGGTGACACCATGACCGTCCAGATCCGCCAGCTCGCCACGCACGCCGCCGATTTCGATGCCGAATTCCAGCGCGTGCTCCATTGGTCCGAGGAAACGGACCATGCGATCGAGCAGCGGGTCGCCGACATCCTCGCCGACGTGCGCCAGCGAGGCGATGCCGCGGTGCTCGAATACACGCATCGGTTCGATGGCCTGTCCGCGCAGTCGGTTGCCGAACTCGAGATCTCGCGTGGCGACCTTCAGAAGGCCCTCGAAAGCCTGCCGGCCGCACGCCGCGAGGCGCTCGAAGCCGCCGCCGAGCGGGTGCGTGATTACCACCAGCGCCAGCTGGAGGTCAGCGGCCGCTCGTGGACCTACCGCGATGCCGACGGCACGCTGCTCGGCCAGAAGGTCACGCCGCTGGACCGCGTGGGCATCTACGTGCCCGGTGGCAAGGCGCAGTACCCCTCGAGCGTGCTGATGAATGCAGTGCCGGCCAAGGTGGCCGGCGTGGGCGAGATCATCATGGTGGTGCCGACGCCCGGCGGCGAACGCAACGCCATGGTGCTCGCGGCCGCGGCGGTGGCCGGCGTGGACCGTGCCTTCACCATCGGCGGCGCACAGGCCGTGGGCGCGCTCGCCTATGGCACCGCCACCGTGCCGTCGGTCGACAAGATCACCGGGCCGGGCAACGCCTACGTGGCCAGCGCCAAGCGCCGGGTGTTCGGAAAGGTTGGCATCGACATGATCGCCGGGCCGAGCGAGATCCTGGTCCTGGCCGACGGCAGCACGCCGGCGGACTGGGTGGCCATGGACCTCTTCAGCCAGGCCGAGCACGACGAACTCGCCCAAAGCATTCTGCTGTGCCCGGACGCCGGCTACATCGCGCAGGTGCGGCAGGCCATCGACCGCCTGCTGCCCGGCATGCCCCGGCGCGACGTGATCCGCGCCTCGCTCGAGGGCCGAGGCGCGCTGATCCACACGCGCAGCATGGAAGAAGCCTGCGACATCAGCAACCGGATCGCGCCGGAGCACCTGGAGGTCAGCTCCCGCGATCCGCACCGCTGGGAGCCGCTGCTGCGCCATGCGGGGGCCATCTTCCTCGGCGCCTTCACCAGCGAAAGCCTGGGAGACTATTGCGCCGGCCCGAACCATGTGCTGCCCACCTCGGGCACCGCGCGCTTCTCGTCGCCGCTCGGCGTGTACGATTTCCAAAAGCGCAGCAGCCTGATCGAAGTGAGCGAGGTGGGGGCCGGCAAGCTCGGCACCATCGCGGCCGAACTCGCTTACAGCGAGGGCCTGCAGGCCCATGCCCGTGCGGCAGAACTGCGCCTGAAGGATCCCGCCGCATGAACGAACTCGACGCCCGCATCGCCCGCTGCATCCGCCAGGACGTGCAGTCCATGCACGGCTACGCCGTGCAGCCGAGCGCCGGCATGGTCAAGCTCGATGCGATGGAGAACCCCTTCCGCCTGCCCGAGCCGCTGCGTGCCGAACTCGGCCGGCGCCTGGGCGAAGTGGCGATGAACCGCTACCCCGCCGGCCGCATCGATGACCTCCGGGCCGCGCTGGCGCACTACGTGAACCTGCCCGAGGGCTTCGAGCTCGTGCTCGGCAACGGCTCGGATGAAATCATCACGCTGCTGAGCATGGCATGCGACGTGCCGGGCGCCACGGTGCTGGCGCCGGTGCCCGCCTTCGTGATGTACGACGTGTCCGCACGCCTGCAAGGGCTCAAGTTCGTCGGCGTGCCGCTCACGGCCGATTTCGAACTCGACGAAGCCGCGATGCTCGCGGCGATTGCGGAACATCAGCCCGCCCTCGTCTACCTCGCCTATCCGAACAATCCCACTGCCAACCTGTTCGACGACGACGCGATGGAACGCATCGTGGCGGCTGCGCCGGGGCTCGTGGTGATCGATGAGGCCTATCAGCCGTTCGCTGCGCGGGACTGGCTGCAGCGCGCCACGCGTCACTCGCATGTGCTCGTGATGCGCACCCTCAGCAAGTTCGGCCTGGCCGGCGTGCGCATCGGCTACATGGTGGGCCCCAAGGCGTTGATCGACGAGATCGACAAGGTGCGCCCACCCTACAACGTGAGCGTGCTCAATGCCGAAGCGGCGCTCTTTGCGCTGGAGCATGCCGACGAGTTCGCGCGCCAGGCCGCCGTGCTGCGCAGCGAGCGGGCACGCCTGATGGATGCGCTGAACCGCCTGCCCGGCGTGCGGCCGTATCCGAGCGAAGCCAACATGGTGCTTGCACGCGTGCCCGATGCGGCTGCGCTGTTTGCCGCACTCAAGGCACGGGGCGTGCTGGTGAAGAACGTCTCCAGCCTCCATCCGCTGCTGGCGAACTGCCTGCGCCTGACCGTCGGCACGCCGCAAGAGAACACCTTGATGATCGAAGCCCTCGAAGCGAGTTTGAAATGACCACCGAACGCATCGCCGACGTCACCCGCAACACGGCCGAGACGCAGATCCGCGTCCGGATCAACCTCGACGGCACCGGCACGTCGAAGCTGTCGACCGGCATCGGCTTTTTCGACCACATGCTCGACCAGATCGCCCGCCATGGGCTGATCGACCTCGACATCGATTGCAAGGGCGACCTGCACATCGACGGCCACCACACGGTGGAGGACGTGGGCATCACGCTCGGCCAGGCCGTGGCCAAGGCCGTGGGCGACAAGAAGGGCCTGCGCCGCTACGGGCATGCCTATGTGCCGCTCGACGAGGCACTGTCGCGCGTCGTCATCGATTTCTCAGGCCGCCCGGGCCTGCACATGCGCGTGCCGTTCAAGAGCGGCATGGTCGGTGCCTTCGACACCCAGCTCGCGTTCGAATTCTTCCAGGGGTTCGCCAACCACGCCCTCGTGACGCTGCACATCGACAACCTGCACGGCGAGAACGCCCATCACCAGTGCGAGACGGTCTTCAAGGCCTTCGCACGCGCCATCCGCATGGCACTCGAAATCGATCCTCGCATGGGCAACACCATTCCATCCACGAAGGGGTCGCTGTGAGCCGCACCGTCGCCGTCGTCGACTATGGCATGGGCAACCTGCACTCCGTGTCGCAGGCGGTCAGGCATGTGGCCGAGGGCACCGGCTTTGACGTGATCGTGACGTCCCGGCCCGACGAGGTGCATGCCGCCGAGCGCATCGTGCTGCCCGGCCAGGGCGCGATGCCCGATTGCATGCGGGAACTGCGCGACTCCGGCCTTCAGGATGCCGTGCTCCACGCCGCCGCCAACAAGCCGCTGATGGGCGTGTGCGTGGGCATGCAGATGCTCTTGTCACGAAGTGAAGAGGGTCCTACCGCCGGCCTTGATTTGTTTCCCGGCGAAGTGCTGCGTTTCGCGCTCGAAGGTCAGCGCCAGGCGGACGGCAGCCGCTTCAAGGTGCCGCAGATGGGATGGAACCGCGTGTTCCAGGCGCGTCCGCATCCCATCTGGGGCGATGTGCCCGATGGTGCGTATTTCTATTTCGTTCACAGTTTCCATGCGAAGCCCACGAACGTGGGGCACAGTGTGGGAGAAACCGAATACGGCATCCGCTTTACCTGCGCGCTGGCCCGCGATAATATTTTCGCGACCCAGTTCCACCCCGAGAAAAGCGCCGCGCACGGGCTCGCCCTGTACCGGAACTTCCTCCACTGGAACCCTTGATCGCCTCGAAGGCGCCTTTTCCCCCTCATCCACCTCTGACCTCGGCCATGCTGCTGATCCCCGCGATTGACCTGAAAGACGGCCACTGTGTGCGCCTCAAGCAAGGCGACATGAACGCTTCCACCACCTTCGGCGAAGATCCCGCGCAGATGGCCCGGCGCTGGGTCGATGCCGGTGCACGCCGCCTGCATCTCGTGGACCTCAACGGTGCCTTCGCGGGCAAGCCCGTGAACGAGGCCGCCATCAAGGCCATCCTGGCCGAAGTGGGCGACGAGGTTCCGGTGCAGCTGGGCGGTGGCATCCGCGACCTCGACACCATCGAGCGCTACCTCGACGACGGCCTGAGCTACATCATCATCGGCACGGCTGCGGTGAAGAACCCCGGCTTCCTGCGCGATGCCTGCAGCGCCTTCGGCGGTCACATCATCGTGGGCCTCGACGCCAAGGACGGCAAGGTCGCCACCGACGGCTGGAGCAAGCTCACGGGCCACGAGGTCATCGACCTGGCGAAGAAGTTCGAGGACTACGGCGTCGAAGGCGTCATCTACACCGACATCGGCCGTGACGGCATGTTGTCCGGCATCAACGTCGATGCCACCGTCAAGCTGGCGCAGGCGCTGACGATCCCGGTGATCGCGTCCGGTGGCCTCTCCAATCTGGCCGACATCGACAAACTCTGCGCCGTCGAGGACGAAGGCGTCGAGGGCGTGATCTGCGGCCGCGCCATCTACAGCGGCGACCTCGATTTCGAACAGGCCCAGCGCCGCGCCGACGAACTCAACGGCGCCTGACATTCCGATCCGCGTGGGTCGTCATGGCGGCCGCGTCCTCCTCACTCTGCCATGCTTGCCAAACGCATCATTCCCTGCCTCGACGTGACCGGCGGCCGCGTCGTCAAAGGCGTCAACTTCGTCGAGCTCCGCGACGCCGGTGATCCTGTCGAGATCGCCGCCCGGTACAACGACCAGGGCGCCGATGAACTGACGTTCCTCGACATCACCGCCACCAGCGATGGCCGCGACCTGATCCTTCCCATCATCGAGGCGGTGGCCTCGCAGGTCTTCATTCCATTGACAGTGGGCGGGGGCGTGCGAACCGTGGAAGACGTGCGCCGGCTCCTCAACGCCGGTGCTGACAAGGTCAGCTTCAACTCGGCCGCCGTGGCCAATCCCCAAGTGATCCGCGACGCCTCGGCCAAATATGGCGCCCAGTGCATCGTGGTTGCCATCGACGCCAAGGGCCGGGCCGACGGTTCCGGCTGGGATGTCTACACCCATGGTGGCCGCAAGAACACGGGCCTCGACGCGGTGCAGTGGGCGTGCAAGATGGCCGAGTACGGGGCAGGTGAGATCCTGCTGACCAGCATGGACCGCGACGGCACCAAGATCGGCTTCAACCTGCCGCTCACGCGTGCTGTCAGCGATGCGGTGAGCGTGCCGGTGATCGCATCGGGTGGTGTGGGCACGCTCGAGCACCTGGTCGAGGGAATCCAGGAAGGCCATGCCGATGCGGTGCTTGCGGCGAGCATCTTCCACTATGGCGAACACACCGTCGGCCAAGCCAAGGCGCTGATGGCCAGCCGCGGCATCCCGGTGCGGTCATGAGCACCCTGGCGCCCGGGGGCCACCGCCGCGAGGTGCGCATCATCGGCGGGCAGTGGAAACGCAGCAAGCTGCCTGTGGCCGACGTGCCCGGCCTGCGGCCAACACCTGATCGCGTTCGTGAAACCCTCTTCAACTGGCTCGGCAACGACCTGGATGGCTGGCGCTGCCTCGACGCGTTCGCCGGGGCGGGAGCGCTGGGCTTTGAAGCGGCGTCGCGCGGTGCGTCCGAAGTCACTCTGGTGGAGCGCGACAACCGGGTGGTGCGCAACCTTCATGATGTGCACGCCCGGCTGAAGGCAGGCGCTGCGGTGCGCATCGTCGGTGCCGATGCAATGGCATGGATGGCACGTCAGGCGCCGGCGAGCTTCGAACTCGTGTTCGTCGACCCTCCCTTTACCGAGGATGCGTTCATCTCTGCGGTCAAGGCCGCAACCCGGATCGTCGTGCCTGGGGGACTGATCTACCTCGAGGCCGACCGCGAATTCCAGGCGGATGACTTTTCCGGTGAGCCCCTTTCGCGTCACCGCCACGGGCGCGCCGGCGCCGTTCATTTCCATCTGTTTCAACGCCCTGAGCCCGGCTACACTGCGCCCGCATCGCCTGCAGCCTGAAGGAGCCCGTTTGACTTCCGTGACCCGCCTCACCGCCGTCTACCCCGGCACCTTCGACCCGATGACCTTGGGTCACGAGGACCTCATGCGCCGTGCCGGCCGCCTCTTCGAGCGCCTGATCCTGGCAGTGGCTGCGGGCCACCACAAGCGCACGATGTTCACCTTGGCCGAGCGGCTCGACATCGCCCGGGAAATCGCTGTGAAACACCCGAACGTCGAAGTCATCGCGTTCGACGGCTTGCTCAGCGAGTTCGTGCTGGAGCACGGCGGCAAGGTGGTGGTGCGTGGCTTGCGCGCCGTCAGCGACTTCGAATACGAATTCCAGATGGCCGGCATGAACCGCCACCTCATGCCCAACGTCGAGACGGTGTTCCTGACCCCGAGCGACCAATACCAGTTCGTCTCCGGCACCTTCGTGCGCGAAATTGCCAACCTGGGTGGTGATGTCTCCAAGTTTGTGTCACCCTCTGTCCTGAGCCGGCTTCACCAGCGCGTGAAGGCGGACAAAAAGGCCTGATTGCTTTGAAGGCTGACTGTGGAGCGTGACCCGCGATGGCACTGACGATCACCGACGAGTGCATCAACTGCGATGTGTGTGAGCCCGAATGCCCCAACCAGGCGATCTCGATGGGCGAAACCATCTACGAGATCAATCCGTCCAAATGCACGGAATGCGTGGGGCACTTCGATGAGCCTCAGTGTGTGCAGGTTTGTCCGGTGAGTTGTATTCCGGTGCATCCTGATCACGTGGAGTCCAAGGAATCCTTGTGGGCCAAGTATCGGCGGCTGCAAGGAGGATCGGCGGTGCAGCCGGATGGTGGGGCTTAGCAGCTTCCTCTTCTCTCCTTTGAGGACCTTGTTCTCCGGCGAGGCCGCGCCGGCGCGAAAGCCGGCGGCCACCGGGGCAGTGGGCCCGGGCTTTCGCCGGGGTGACATGTTGTTTACGTCCACCCGACGTCATACCGGCGAACGCCAGCACCCACTGCTCCTAGCGGCCACGACTGCCGCCGGAGCAACACCCGCAGCGCGTGCGACAGGAAGGCAAGCGCAGCGAAGCTGCACATCAGGCTACACGCGGGTCCGGGTTTCCCGGGCGACCCGTGGCTCCGCCCTGGAGGGTCGGCGCACCAGCGGACTGGGCCGCAGAATCAAAAAATCGAAAGAGGAATCCGGTGCCACTATGTTGGTGGGAATCTTCCCGGCAACAACACCGGATTCATCATGGCCTCCTATCAAGACACTGACGATCTCAAACTGGCACCCGCCTTGGTTCAACTCGCGCCGATCGAGGCCAAGGCCTTTCTGAATCTGAAGGCGTCCGCCGAACGGGCAGATGGGGCGATTCCAGCGAAGTACCGAGAGCTGATTTCCGTGGCCGTGGCGCTGACGACGCAGTGTTCATACTGCATTGAAGCCCATACGAAGAATGCCGTCACCGCCGGCGCGACGCGCGAAGAACTCGCGGAGACCGTTTTCATTGCAGGAGCGCTGCGGGCTGGCGCAGCGGTAGGTCACGGGCTGCTTGCACTGCGACTCTTCGATGATGCCGAGGCACAGCGGAAAGGTTGAGTCAGCCCCGGTCGCCGGGCTAGTCGTTCTTCGGGCTCACCTTCCGTCGCGGGCAACCTCGGTGGCTGGTTGCGGAAGGGGGCGGAACGCCTGCCGTACCCTTCGGGCATGCTGCCTTGACCGGGCGAACCGTTTTGGGTTTGCGGTCTGCCGGATTGGATGCGGTTTCGCCTGCTGCCGGGCCGGCACCGCCAATGCCGATGGCTCGCTTGCGGGCGGCTTCGTTGCGCCGCCGTTCCTTTTCCATCTTCCGGCCGGTGTCGGCGGCGCGCTGCGCCACGTCGGTCGCTTCGGACCATTGCTCGGCATCCCGCGGATCGGCCACATCGACGACACGGCCGCTATCGTCACGGCAGGGCGTGTGTGAGTAGGTTCTTGCGTCGTCCGGCCCGCAGCGGTAGACCGGTCGCGCCGCGACCATGGGCGGTGCCAAGGCGCACCACAAAAAGAGCGCGCAGAACGTTCCGGCTCGCCGGGCCATCAGGCCTCCGGCTTGGCAGGCTCCGGTTTCGGAGGCTTCGGACGTGGCGGCTTGGCGTTGATTTTCATCAGCGCCCGCTCCATGTCGGCGGCCAGCAGCAGATCGATGGCGTGTAGCGTGCGTTGGATGGCCTCATGGATGGCATCTCGTGCTTCGGGCTTGGGCTTGCGCAGCACGTAATCCACCACCTCGGCCTTGACGCCGGGGTGGCCGATGCCCAGGCGCAGGCGCCAGTAGTCGGGGGTGCCGAGCTGGGCGTGGATGTCTCGCAGGCCGTTGTGGCCGGCGTGCCCACCGCCGAATTTGATCTTCACCTGGCCGGGCAGCAGGTCGAGCTCATCATGCGCCACCAGCACTTCGTTCGGCGCAATCTTGAAAAAGCGAGCGAGGGCTGCAACCGATTTGCCCGACAGGTTCATGTAGGTCTGCGGTTCGAGAAGCCACAAGGGGCCCTCTTGCCGGTTCACGCGGGCGACAAGGCCGAAGTAATTGCGTTCGGGCACCAGGTTGGCCTTGAGTTCGCGCGCGACGGCATCGATCCACCAAAACCCGGCGTTGTGGTTGGTGCCTTCGTATTCCGCCCCGGGGTTGCCGAGGCCTACCAGCAATCGAATCATGCGCTCATTATCCGTGGAAGGAGAGGGCGCTCGCCTTCGGCGCGGCACCCGAAACCCGGGCATAAAAAAGCCCCGCCGGAGCGGGGCTGGTCAGATGCCCGAAGGCTCTTCTTGTTTCTTGCTTCTTATTTCTTGTTCTGCTTCTCGGACTTCTTGCCCTTGCCAGCCGGTGCAGCGGGAGCAGCGGCCACGGGCGTGATCTCGGCCTCTTCGACCGGCACCGAGGTGGATACGATCACCGGATTCGGCTTGCCTTGCGTCATGACCTTGATGCCAGCGGGCAGTTGGAGATCGCTGACGTGCAGGGCCTGGCCCTTGGTCAGGTTGCCGAGGTCGACGGTCAGGAACTCAGGCAGGGCCTGGGCCAGGCAGGAAACGCGCAGTTCGGTGACGACGTGGTTCACCAGGCACTTGTCGGTCTTGACGGCCGGCGAGTTTTCTTCGTTCACGAAGTGGAGCGGAATCTTCTTCGTGATGGTCGTGGTGGCATCGACGCGTTGGAAGTCGACGTGCAGCACGATCTGGCGGAAGGGGTGCAGTTGGTAGTCACGAAGCAGCACTTGCTCGGACTTGCCGTTCAGTTCCATGTCGAGGATCGACGAGTGGAACGCTTCCTTCTTCAGCGCATGGAACAGCGCGTTGTGATCGAGTTCGATCAGCGAGGGGGTGGCGGCGCCACCGTAGACGATGCCAGGCACCTTGTCGGCGTTGCGCAGGCGGCGGCTCGCTCCGGTCCCCTGCAGCTTGCGCTCGAAAGCAACAAATTTCATGGTTTGCTCCAAATGGAAGACGCCCGCGACCAGGCGTCTGGGTGGGCCCTGACGGGCCCGCTTCGAAGGCAACGTCCGTTGACGTTGCCGTTGCGGATCAGAAGTTGTTGTTCTGCTCCGCGAACAGGGAGGTCACCGACTCGCCGTCGGAGATGCGACGGATGGTTTCGGCGAACAGGAAGGCGACGGACAGCTGGCGCACCTTGGGGCAGGCCTTGCCCTCTTCGCTCAGCGGAATGGTGTTGGTGATCACCACTTCGTCGAGCTGCGAGCCCTTGATGCGTTCGATGGCCGGGCCCGAGAACACGGCGTGCGTGCAGTACGCATACACGCTCTTGGCACCGCGCTCCTTGAGCACTTCGGCGGCCTTCACGAGGGTGCCGGCAGTGTCGATCATGTCATCCATGATCACGCAGTTGCGGTTCTCGATGTCGCCGATGACGTGCATGACCTCAGACACGTTGGCCTTCGGGCGGCGCTTGTCGATGATGGCCAGGTCACAGCCGAGTTGCTTGGCCAGGGCGCGCGCGCGCACCACGCCGCCGACATCGGGCGACACGACCACGAGGTCGGGGTAGCGCTTGCTCTGCACATCTGCCAGCAGCACGGGCGAGGCGTAGATGTTGTCGACCGGGATGTTGAAGAAGCCCTGGATCTGGTCAGCGTGCAGGTCCATCGTCAGCAGGCGCTCGACGCCGACGGCCTCCAGCATGTTGGCAACGACCTTCGCGCTGATGGGCACGCGGGTGGAACGCGGGCGGCGGTCCTGGCGGGCGTAGCCGAAGTAGGGAATCACGGCCGTGACGCGGCGGGCGGAGGCCCGTTTGAGCGCGTCGACCATGATGCAGAGTTCCATCAGGTTTTCGTTGGTGGGCGCACAGGTGGGCTGCACCACGAAGATGTCGCGCGCGCGAACGTTCTGCTGGATCTCGATGGCCACTTCACCGTCGGAGAAACGGCCGACGGATGCCTTGCCGAGTTCGATGCCGAGATGGGATGCCATTTCCTGCGCGAGCGCGGGGTTGGCATTGCCGGTGAACAGAACGGTGTTGAAAAGCACATTCCCTCCGTCGAGGCTGTTTGTGGGCGCATTCACGGTCACAGCGCGCCCTTTCATTTCAGCTGCGGTATGCCGGGATCGGCACGGGAAATCGTTTCACCTGACTTCAATGAGTGCCCTTGGAGGGCGAGCCACTGAAGCTCATTCTCGAATGGGTGGCAGGGGAAGAAGGATTCGAACCTTCGCATGTCGGAATCAAAATCCGATGCCTTAACCAACTTGGCGACTCCCCTACACAGGTGCCTTGCTTGCGCAGTGCACCTCAAACCTGATCGTCTGTTGCCCAACCCCGCAAGGGGTGTTGCACCAGACTGCGGCACATTCTTCCAACCCAGCCTTCCGGACATTCCGAAGGCAGCAACGCAGTGGGTTGATCACCTGTGCCTGCCCTTGCGAACACTGCGCTGCCGGAACCGGTCATGCGGCTGTTGCCGAACCGTTCTGCCAGCACCCGGGCGACTTTCGTCACGTCGGGGCATTCGACTTCTGCAGGGGGCTGCATCACATTGCAACCGTATCCGTTCAGAAGGCTTTGAATGCCTGCATCAGCAAGGAAGCTCGCAACTTTATCAGCATTATGACCGCGCGCCAAGAGGGGACTTGCAAAAATCGCACGTGTCTCGATGGCTGCCGCCGGCTTCATCACTGCAAACCACTGGCGGGGCAGCGTCAGCGGGGTGAGGCATTCGCCGATGCCCTCGACGAAGGCGTTCTGGCCGCCAATGAAAAACGGCACGTCGGCGCCGAGCGACAAGCCCAGGGCCATGAGCCGTGATCGAGGCCAGTCGAGTCCCCACAGGCGATTCAACGCGAGCAACGTGCTGGCGGCGTCGGAGCTCCCGCCGCCCATGCCCGCGCCCCATGGCACCTGCTTGTCGATCGAGATGTCAGCGCCGTACCGTGTTCCGCAAGCCGATTGCAAGGCCCGCGCGGCTCGCAGGCACAGGTCGTCTTCGGGGAGGGGGGTGGTCAGGTCGTGCCGGGCGATGCGGCCGTCATTGCGGCGTTCGAAGTGCAGCGTGTCGCACCAGTCGATCAGCACGAACACCGACTGCAGCAGATGGTAGCCATCGGGGCGCCGCCCCACGATGTGCAGGAACAGGTTCAGCTTGGCCGGCGCGGCCACATCGGTCAATGTCTGCAGACTCATGAAGGAATGGTTGTTCGCCGCACGGCTTCGCGGCGCGGCAGGGCCTTGTTCACGGTTCCACCTGGGCCCGCACAGTCACCTTCGGCGGGCGGGCACGCTGTGCGGTGACCCAGCCGTCGCTCAGGCGACCCAGCCGAACGGACCAGCCGAGCTGATCGAAACCGGCTTCGGCTGGAGGCGTGGTGGGTTCGCTCGGCGCGCCCGGCCACGGGCGGCCGCGGAGCCAGTCGAACAGTGCGGCCACCGGCAGGCTTTCGCCGAGCATTTCGCGGGTGAGGGTGTCCAGGTCGCCGTAGCGCGTCTCGCCGTCAGACGTGACGAGGCGGACATCGTCGGGGGACCAGTCGGCGCGGGCCACCACGGTGCCCAGCGGCGAGGTGAGGTTCAGACGGCCGGCCGTGCTGCTGCCCGTGAGCTCGAATCCGGCACTCACGGCCCGAGCCGGCTGGGCGCCATCGGCATCCACCTTGACCGCCAGGCGGCCGGAGAGCGTCTCGCCAGGCGGGCCGGGCTGAGTGACGGTCACGCACGCCGAGAGCATGGCTGCGAAGGCGCAGGCCAGAAGGGGGGCTCTGCGGATCACAGGTTGACCTTCAGCCGGGCCAGCGTGTCGCGCAGCACATCATTTGTCGCGTCTCGTTGCTGCACTTCGCGCAGGATGCGGCGCGCCTCATCGTGTGCTCCCGTGACCCACAACAATTCGCCCAGGTGGGCACCGATCTCCACATCGGGCCTCAGGCGATAGGCCTGCCTCAGCAGGCGCAAGGCTTCCTGTGGATTGCCCAGGCGGTACTCGACCCAGCCGAGGCTGTCGGTGATGAAGGGCTCGCCGGGAGAGAGTTGCAGGGCTTTGACGATCAGTTCGCGTGCTTCGGGCAGCCGCAGGTTGCGTTCGGCCAGGGAGTAGCCGAGCGCGTTGTACGCATGGTGATGGTCGGGGCGGATTTCGATGACGCGGCGCAGCATCCGCTCCATGTCCTCCAGCCGATTCAGTTTCTCGGCCATCATGGCCTGTTGATACAGCAGTTCGGCGTCCTTGGGGTATTTGCTCGTGGCGTCGGCAAGCACCGCTTCGGCGGCCGCCCATTGCTTCGCATTGCTGTACAGCTCGGCTTCGAGGACGAGCTTCGTGCGGGCGGCTTCTGGCGCGTTCTCAGGCGCCTTGCGGACCATCTCGACCGCCTGCTTGAGCTTGCCCTGTTTGGCGAGCAGGTCGGCCCGCCGCGCCGCCACGTCCAGTGCGCGTTGAGGATCGGTTACCTTGGAGAGCCAGGCCTCGGCGCCGCGGAAATCGCGTTGTTGCTCGGCCGCGCGCGCCAACAGGAAATAGGCTTGTGTGGTGCCCTGGGTGTTGTTGTCCTCGTCGGCTTCATTTTCTTCATCGTCGCTGTTTGACGCGGGCGCGGCCTGTGCGTCGACGGTGCCATTTTTCAGATCGGCGAGGTACTTGTTGACGGTGGCGGCGGCGTCGGTCGGCTTCTTCAGGTCGAGCTGCAGGGCAGCCAGTGTGAGCCTCGGGCCGGCGAGCTGTGGGTCCTGTTGCGTGACGGTCTCCATCTGGGAGGCCGCTTCCGCATACCGCTGCATCGAACTCAGCACTCGCGCATAGAGGATGCGGATGTTCGATGTTTCCGGTTTGACCCTCAGGTAGTCCAGCACGATGGCATCGGCCTCCGGCGTGCTGGACATGAGTTCGAGTGCCAGCAAGACCGGTGCTTCGGCTGTTGGTTCATGGAGATGGGCGGTTCGGGTCAGTTCCAGCGCGCGGTCGATGTTGTCGGCGGCGGCCTGGCTGCGAGCCAGGGCGATGCTGGCGTCCACGCGGGTGTCCGATTGCGCGATCCAGGTTTTCAGCACCGGTTCGAGCATCGCGGCGTTGCTCTTGCGGTCGGGGTTGCGCGCGAACCAGCGGGGCAGCGATGCGAAGGTGCCGGTTCGTTCGCCGCGCGGCGTCAGTTCGAGCATCACCCGCGCGGCGCTGGCGGCCTCCGCGAAGCGGTCCAGCATCACGAGCATCTGCACCTCGTACCGGGCGGCCAGCACCGAGGTGGGTACCTTTTCACGCCAAGCCTTCACGGCGGCGAGGGCGGACGACCCGTCGCGCATGTCGATCGCGATGTAGACGGCGCGACGAAACAGCTTCTCATCGAGCGAGGACTTGGCCGCTTCGAGCATCAACTGGAAAGCCACCGGCCCGTTGCCGTTGCGCGCCTCGAGTTCGGCGACGAACAGCTGCATGAACATCCTGGCGTTCAGCGGCGAATTGTTGACGATGGCTGGGGCGTCGCCCGGTTGGGTGTCGGGCGGCGGTGCCGCGACTGCTGGGGCCAGCGCGAACGCACAGGCCGTGGCGAGCGCCGCACGAGAGAAAAGAGATAGGGCCCGCATGAATGCTCCTGTAAGCATGATCGATTCTAGCGACCGGCTGCCGCCCGGACGGACGGCGCGCCGGCAAGCCCCTGGCGATAATTCGCGCATGCCGGAACTTCCTGAAGTCGAAACCACGCGCCGCAGCCTGGCGCCGCGCATCGCCGGTGCAGTGGTCACCGGGGTCCGGCTCGGCAAGCCGTTGCGCTGGCCGCTCGGGTGCGATCCCGAGAGCCTGGTGAACCGCACCGTGGGCGACACGCTGCGCCGCGGCAAATACCTGTGGCTTCCTCTGACAGGGGGTGGCTTATTGATGCATCTGGGCATGTCCGGTTCCCTGGCGTTCCGAGAATGCGTGCCCGAGCCCCCGGCGGCGCATGACCATTTCGATCTCCGCACGACCTCCGGTACCTTGCGCCTGACCGATCCCAGGCGTTTCGGCGCGGTGGTGTGGTCGACCGGCCTCGACGCCGACCCGGCGCGCAAGCTGCTCTCCGAGCTCGGCCTGGAGCCGTTCGATCCAGCATTCACGGGCACCTACCTGCACGCGGCCCTGCAGCGCCGGCGCGTCGCGATCAAGCTGGCATTGCTGGGCGGCGACATCGTCGTGGGCGCCGGCAACATCTATGCATGCGAGGCATTGTTTGCTGCCGGGATCGACCCCCGCACCCCGGCCAACAAGATCAGCCGACCACGGGCCGAGCGCCTGGCCGAAGCCGTGCGTGCCATCCTGACCCAGGCGCTCGCGCTCGGCGGCACCACGCTGCGCGACTTCAGGGACACGCACGGCATGGCAGGCGCATTCCAGAACCAGGCGCAGGTCTATGGCCGGGAAGGCGCGCCCTGTCTCATTTGCGCAACCCCGGTGCGGCGAATCGTGCAGGGCGCGCGTTCAACGTTTTTCTGCCCTGTTTGCCAGCGGCGCTGAACCGAAAATCCGCACGCAGAAGGGCCGATCTTGGGTGACCAAGTGTTTCGGGTCGCGTGGCGCGATGTTGGCTTGCGATACCATGGCCGATGCGCAAATCTGTCAGGCCCGTTCATTTCCATGGCTTCTTCCTTCGCAAGCAGTCTTGACGCCCTAGGCCTCTGGAGAGCCAGCCTGGGGCGACGCCTCGACGATTTCAGCCATTTCCTCGCGCAGCACGACCTGGCCGACCCGGCCGCCTCCGAGGCGCTCGACACCCTGCGCCGCGGCCTGGTCAACGAAAAGCTCGTCGTGGCTTTCGTTGCCGAGTTCTCTCGCGGCAAATCCGAGCTGATCAACGCCATCTTCTTCGCCGACACGGGCCGCCGCGTGTTGCCGGCCACCCCGGGGCGCACCACGATGTGCCCGGTGGAGCTGGCCTACGATGTGGATGAAGAACCGGCCCTCGCCCTGCTGCCCATCCGCACGCGCCTCGAAGGGCTCCCGCTGTCGGATCTGCGCCGCCAACCCCGCGCCTGGACGCACATCCCGCTCGACGTCTCCCAGCCCGAAAAGCTGTCGGAATCGCTTCAGGAGGTGATGCGCACCCAATGGGTCAGCCAGGACGAAGCACGCGCACTGGGCTTCTGGCACGACGACAACCCCGACGATAATCCCCCGCTCGACGACCAGGGCCGGGTCGAGGTGCCGGCCTGGCGCCACGCGATGATCAATTACCCCCATGCCCTGCTCAAGCGCGGGCTGGTGGTGCTCGACACGCCGGGCCTGAACGCCATCGGTGCCGAACCGGAGCTGACGCTGAGCCTGCTGCCTTCGGCCCATGCAATGGTGTTCATCCTGGGGGCTGATACCGGGGTCACCAAATCCGACCTCACCATCTGGCGCGATCACCTGGGCTCCCCCACCGCGTCCAGCTATGTGGTCCTCAACAAGATCGATACCTTGTGCGATCCGCTGGCCACCACCGAGCAGGTGCAGGCGCAGATCGACATGCAGCGCAACAACACGGCCCGTACGCTGGGCATCGCGCCAGAGCGGGTGTTTCCGCTGTCGGCACGCCAGGCGCTCGCCGCCCGTGTCGATGGCGAACCCGGCAGCCTGGTGGAAAGCCGCGTGCTCGAACTCGAGGCAGCGCTTGGTGCCCAGTTGCTGCCGCAGCGGCGCGACGTGCTGCAGGCCAGCGTCATCGACGCCGTGATGCGCGCCGAAGCGGTCGTCACCCGTCGCCTCGGCGACCGGCGCCGCCAGTTGGCCGAGCAACTGCTCGAACTTCGCGGCCTGCGCGGCAAGAGCGGCGCGAAGACGCGCCTGATGATCGAGCGCGTGGATGCCGAAACACACGAGTTCGAGCAATGCACTGCGAGGCTTCAGGCCATGCGCATGGTTCACAGCCGCATGCTCAAGAATGCGCTGGTCGATCTGACAAGCGACCGCCTGCGGGAAGAAGTCACCGAGATGCAGACGGCGATGAACGCGTCCCTGCTCAATCTCGGTGCCAAGAAGGCATTCATGGCCTTGTGCACCCGCTTGCGCGACCTGCTCGAGGCGACGCAAAAGCGCGGCATCGAGATCCACACCATGTTGGCCGCCTCGTTCGCGAAGCTCAACGCCGAATTCGGCTTCTCGCTGTCGGTGAGCCCGATGCCTGACCTGGGCCGTTTCGTTGAGGAGCTGGCGCTCATCCAGCGCAACTACGTCCAATACCTGGGCCTCACGCAGGCGCTGCGCCTGTCGCAGACCAAGTTCATGGAGCAGTTCCGCCGCATGCTGATGTCCAAGCTGCGCGTGGTATTCGAGAATGCCAGCGGCGAACTGGAGCTGTGGAACAAGATGGCTTCGTCACAGGTGGATTCACAGCTTCGTGAACGCCGCCGCAGCTTCCGCCGCCGGCGTGAAGCGCTCGAGCGCATCCAGGCCGCGTCTGGCGAGCTCGAGCACCGCCTGAGCGAATTGGAAGCCCAGGATGCGCAACTGCAACTGCAGGTGACGCGCTGCGCCGAATTGGTGGCCAAGCTGAAATACCATGCGCAGCTGGACCCGGCCACGTTCGGCGAATCGGGGCACGGCCAGCTGCAGGACACCGAGACACGCCTGGCCGCGCAGGCCTGACCTTCCCGTCGCTGCTTGTCGCTCTTGTCGCCGTTGTCCGAGCCGCCCCGTCCCGCCGATTCGAGTGCCCGGTTCGCCGAGCCATTGATCGCGTGGCAGCGTGCCCATGGGCGACACACGCTGCCATGGCAGCAAACCACCGACCCGTACCGCGTTTGGTTGTCCGAGATCATGCTGCAGCAGACGCAGGTGGCCACCGTGCTGGGCTATTACGCGCGGTTTCTGCAGCGTTTCCCTGATGTTCGCGCGCTGGCCGTGGCGCCGCAGGACGACGTGCTCGCCATGTGGAGCGGTCTCGGGTACTACAGCCGCGCTCGCAACATGCACGCCTGTGCCAAGGCGGTGGCGGACCGGTTCGAAGGCGAGTTTCCGCGCACCAGCGCGCTGCTGGAGACGCTGCCCGGCATCGGCCGGTCCACAGCGGCAGCCATCGCGGCATTCTGTTTTGGGGAGCGGGTGGCCATTCTCGACGGCAACGTCAAGCGGGTGCTCACCAGGTTTCTTGCCTACGACGCCGACCTTGCGGTCGCCTCCAACGAGCGGGCACTGTGGTCCATGGCGACCGACATGCTGCCATCCGACGGCATCGAGCCGTACACCCAGGGCATCATGGACCTCGGGGCCACCGTGTGCCTGGTGCGGTCGCCCCAGTGTCTCTTGTGCCCCGTCCAGGCCGATTGCCGAGGACGCCGCGAGGGGAGGCCGGAACGCTACCCCGTCAAGAGCCGCAAGCTCAAGCGAAGCCAGCGCGAAAACATCTGGCTGTGGCTCGCATGGAAGGACCAGATCTGGTTGACGCAACGGCCCGATTCAGGCGTCTGGGCCGGCTTGTGGAGCTTTCCCGAGTTCGCCTCTCTAGAGGCATTGCAGTCTGGTGCGGCCCAATGGCCCGGTGAGGCAAAGCCTCTCGAATCGTTCAAGCATGTGCTCACCCACCTGGATTGGACGCTTCATCCTGTGCAGTGGACGCTGCCCGAGCGCAGCACGGCTCAGGCGATCGCAACGGTCACCGCAGGCCTGCTTCCAGGTCGCTGGGTCGGTCTTGATCAGGCACTCTCGATGGGGGTGCCGTCGGCCTTGCGCAAGCTGTTGTTGCGTGAGTCTGGAACAGTGCCAGGGTGATCTCGCCGCCGCCCCTCTTCAGAGGGGTGGTTTGGAAACGTGAAATTGTTCATGCTTCGCGGCCTCGAGCGTCCATCGGGCGACGATCGACCCAACCGTTGAATCATGAGCCAATCCATCAACTTCTCATTGCGCGCCATTGCGTCAGCCCTGGCACTGTCGCTTTTCCTCACCGCTTGCGGCGGCGGGGACGGCGCCTCGTCGAACACCTCCGAAACACCACAGGCCACCGTCGCAGGCACCGTGCTCGATGCGCGCACGGGGAGCCCTGTCGTCGGTGCTACGGTTGCTGCGGGCAACCAGTCCACCACCACCGATGCCAACGGCAAGTTCACCCTGCTCACCATGGCGAACCCGCAAGCGGCAGTGAAGGTGTCGAAGGCCTCCTATGCCGAGAACGTCGTGATCGCCAACGCGGTGGATCAGCAGACCGCCACCATCACCGCACAGCTGCTGCCGGTGGCTGTTTCCACGCCGATCGACGCAGCAGCCGGCGGCACCGTGACGGTGCCCAACTCGGTGGCGCAGGTCGTGCTGCCGCCCGCGTCGCTGGTGCGTGCCGATGGCTTGCCCATCTCGGGGGCTGTCACCGTTTCAGTCACGCCGATCGACCCGGCCGTGAACACCGCCTACATGCCTGGTGATTTCCGGGCGCGTACGTCTACGGGAATGTCTCAGATCGAGAGCTACGGCGCGATGACCGTGACCTTGACCGATACCACCGGCGCGAAGGTGAATCTTGCCGCTGGCAAGAGCGCGACCATCCGCATCCCGCTGGGCACCCGCGGCACGGCCACGCCCACCATTCCGCTCTTCTGGTTCGACACCGATTCGGGCGTGTGGATCGAGGAAGGCACTGCTACGCTCAAAGGCGCCTCGCCGAACCAGTATTACGAGGGCACCGTCACCCACTTCACCACCTGGAACGCCGACCAGTACTACAACACCGTCAACGTCAGCGGTTGCCTGAAGGACGAAGCCGGTGCGGTGGTGGCCGGGGCAAAGATCGTCTCCGACGGCATCGACTACTCCGGCACCGCTTCGGTCTTCACCGACGGCACCGGCCATTTCCGCGTCCCGATGAAGCGCCTGGGCACAGGCACGCTGACCGCCCAGAGCGGGGTTCGCTTTTCCAACACGCTGTCGGTGGGCCCGAGCAGTGTCGACTTTGCGGCCCTGCCTGAGGGCCAGTGCCTCGTGCTCAGCAGCGTCAACAGTGGCTTGACCATCAAGCTGACCTGGGGGCGTGCCCCGTCGGATGTCGATTCCCATTTGTTCGCTCCGAACGGCCAGCACGTCTACTACGGGAACGAAGGCAGCCTGACCGCCGCCCCGTTCGCTGCACTCGATGTGGATGACACGACCAGCTACGGTCCTGAGGTGGTGACGGTGCGTCGCCTCATGGTCGGCACGTACCGGTATGCGGTGCACAACTTCAGCAACACGCATGAACCGGGCATCACTGCGTCGCCGACGCGCGTCGAGCTCAACAGCAACGGGAACGTGTCCGTGTTCGCTCCCCCGGCGGGAGAGGTGGCGGCCAGCCGGTGGTGGAACGTGTTCAGCTTTACGGTAGACGCGCAATGCCACATCACGGTGACCCCGGTCAACACGTGGGACACCGCGGCGCCCGCGCCGTCTCCGACTGCGGAGCCGACGTACTGCACGGCGCCTTGAGCGGACTTGTGGGCCCGGGCGACCGCCCCCCCCACATCGACCGGTGGGTACCGACTTCCGTCGGTATGACGGATCGGTGTGTCCAGGCCAGGACCACCGGCTTTCAATATCGTGTCACCCCGGCGAAAGCCGGGGCCCACATCGACCAGTGGTACCGACTTTCGTCGGTATGACGGAGCTGGGAGGGTTAGCGCACCACCCCTTTGCTGCGAAGGAAGTCGTCTACCAGTTGAAGCCGGCTGACCGGGTCCTCCAGCTCCATCAAGCGCTGCTTCGCCGCGATGGAGATGGGCAGGATCTCGCACCAACGGTTGGCCACCCAGCCCGCCTCATCAAATTTGAACGGCTTCAGGAAGGGCTCCGACCCTTGCTGTTTCAAGGTGCCGATGGCATTGGCCAGCCCGCGCACCGTTCCCATCTGATCGGCACCAGGTGCAATGATGTCGTCGTCGGGCACCGGCAAGGTCTTGCCTTCCCACAGTCCATCGTCGAGCAGTGTCTTGCTCAGCAGCTTGAACCGATGCAGGCCTCGGGCGCGCACTTGCAGAATGCCTGCCTGTGGCGCATCCACATCCAGCAGTTCGGCCACCACGCCAACGGATTCGAAGGCGTTGGGGTCCGGTGTCCTGCCGTCGTCTTCGACGGTCTGGCGCACGGCAATCACCCCGAACGGGGTCTGCTCGCGCAAGGAGCTGCTGACGAGGTCCAGGTACCGCGCCTCAAAGACTTTCAGGCTGAGCAGCCCGGCAGGGAACAGCACCGCCTGCAGCGGGAAAAGCGGCAGCGGCTGGACATCGAAACGTGCGCGCATGCGTGGCCCGGCGACGTTCAATCGCGTGCGTCCAGTTCCCGGTGGCGGATCAGCGAGACGCTGCGTTCGGCGAAGCGCCGGGCCAGCGTTTCCGCAAGGTAGACGGACCGGTGCTGGCCGCCGGTGCAGCCGATCGCCACCGTCAGGTAGCTGCGCTGATCCTGTTCGAAGGCGGGCAGCCAGCGGGCGACGAAGGCTTCGATCTGCATCATCATCTCGGTCACCTCGGGCTGAGCTTCCAGGTACTTGATCACCTCGTTGTCACGGCCCGTCAACGCCCGCAGTTCGCGGATGTAGTACGGATTGGGCAGGATGCGCACGTCGAACACGAAGTCTGCATCCAGCGGCACACCGTGCTTGAACGCAAACGATTCGAACACCAAGGTCAACCCGAGGCTGCCGGCCTGCACGAGATCGCGGATCCACAGCCGCAACTGGGCCGGCCGCAGCTGGCTCGTGTCCACCACTGTGGAGATCTCGCGCAGCTCCGCAAGCAGTTCGCGTTCGAGTTCGATCGCGTCATACAGGGCGCGGTGGCCTTCCGCTTCCAGGTCCTCCTTTCGGCGGCTGGGGCCCGTGGCCGTGGTCTGCTGCGACAGTGGGTGGGGACGGCGCGATTCCGAGAACCGGCGCACGAGGGCTTCGGTGCCGGCGTCCAGGAACACGGATTTGATCATCACCCCCTCACCGCGCAGCTCTTCCATGAGCGGCAGCAGGTGCGGGAGTGAGCCGGCGCTGCGCACATCCACCGCGATGGCCACGCGGCGCTGGGAACGCTGGTGTTCGAGCCGGAGGAACTCGCGCAGCAATTCGGGCGGAAGGTTGTCCACGCAGAAAAACCCGGCATCCTCCAGCGCGTGCAGAGCCACCGATTTGCCTGATCCGGAAATGCCCGTCACGAGGACCACCTCATTGGGCAGGGGCGTTTCGGCTCCGGTGGGGGCGGCGGTGTTCATGATCGTTTTCGGGGACGGGCCGTGGCGGTACTGGCGGATGGTTGGGCCGGGGCGTCGGCGGCCACAGACAGCAACTCCTGCGCATGGGCGAGGCTGGTGCTGGACAGGCGCTCGCCTCCGAGCATACGGGCAATTTCGGCAACGCGGGTTTCGCCATGCACCGGCGAGATGTCGCTGCGGGTGCGGCCCTCGTGCGCGGCCTTGGCGACGACGAAATGGTGATCGGCGCAGGCAGCCACCTGAGGCAGGTGGGTGACAGCCATCACCTGACGGTCGCGACCGAGCTGTTTCATCAGCCGGCCCACGGTGTCGGCCACGGCGCCGCCCACGCCGGCATCCACCTCGTCGAAGATCAGGGTACCGGCGGCCTCGCCATGCGGGGCGAGTTGGCTGGTCGTCACTGCGATGGCCAGCGCGATGCGCGAGAGCTCGCCGCCCGAGGCCACCTTGGCCATGGGGCGGGGGGTGCTGCCCGCGTGGCCGGCCACCAGGAACTCCGCCGATTCGAGGCCGTAGGATTGCGGGCTGTCCTGCTTCTGCAGGGCCACCTCGAACACGCCGCCGGCCATGCCGAGCTGCTGCATCGCGGCCGTCACGGCCTGGCTCAGCTTCGGGGCGGCTGTGCGGCGTGCGGCCGAGACGCGCTTGGCTTCCGCATCGAACGCCGCCTTGGTGGTCTGCACCCGGGCTTCGAGCGCGCCCAGATCGGAGGCGGCGTCGAGGGTTTTCAGCTCGTCCTGCCACTGCAGCAGCGTGGCCGGCAATTCCTCAGGGGTGCGCCGATAGCGTTTCGCGAGGCCCATCCAGGCCGACAGGCGCTCATCGAGTTCCTGCAACCGCTCCGGATCGAGGTCCGCATGGTTCAGGTAACTGGCCAGCGTGTGGGCGGCGTCCTGCAACTGCACCTGGGCGCTTTGCAGGACGCCGACCACCTCGGCCAGGCGGGTGTCGTACTCCGCCACCGATTCGAGCGCGTCCGCAGCACGGCCCGCCAGGCCGTCGGCGCTGACGTCGGCCTCGCTCACTGCATCGAGTGCCGTGCGGGCTGCGTCCATGAGCGCCTGTGCGTTGGACAGCCGGGCGTGTTCGGCGTTGAGTTCATCCCATTCGTCGGCGCCCGGGGCCAGCTTGTCCACTTCATTGACCTGCCAGGCCAGGCGCTCGCGCTCGCGTTCCAGGTCCGCCTGCTGGGTGCGCGCCTTCTCGAGCGCGTCGGTGGCGGTCTTCCAGGCACCCCAGGCGGTGGTGAGCGGGTCGGTGTCGAGGCCGGCGTAGGCGTCGAGCAGGACCCGCACGGCGGCAGGCCGGGTGAGGCTTTGCCAGGCATGCTGGCCGTGGATGTCGACGAGGTGATCGGCCGCTTCGCGCAGCTGCGCCACGGTGGCCGGGCTGCCATTGACCCAGGCGCGGCTCTTGCCTTGCGCATCGATCACCCGGCGCAGCAGCAGCGTGTCACCGCCCTCGAAGCCGGCGGCGTCGAGCCATGCCAACAAGCTGGTGGGCGCGTCGAACTCCGCCGTGATATCGGCGCGGGCGGCGCCTTCGCGCACCACACCGGCGTCGCCCCGGCTGCCAAGTGCCAACTGCACCGCATCGATGAGGATCGACTTGCCGGCGCCGGTTTCGCCAGTGAGCACGGAGAACCCGCCTGAGAGCTCGACCTCCAGGGTGGTGACGATGACGAAGTCCCGAAGTGCCAGGCGGCGGAGCATGTCAGCGCCCGCCCGCCCGCGGGCCGTGAACGATGTGAGCGACGGGGATCCCCATTCCCATTCCTAGACTCCGGTATTCCAGTGAAGCTTGCGGCGCAGTGTGGCGTAGTAGCTCCAGCCCCGCGGATGAAGGAAACGCACCTGGTGCGAGGACCGGCCGACCATGATGCGGTCGCCCGTCAGCAGGCTGGCCATGCCTTGCATATCGAAATTCACATTGGCGTCGCGCCCCTCCACCAGTTCGATGCAGATGCGGCCCACGTCCGGCAGCACGATGGGGCGGTTCGACAGGTCGTGCGGCGCGATGGGCGCCATCACCCATGCGGCGATGCCCGGGTGCAGGATGGGCCCGCCGGCCGACAGCGCATAAGCCGTGGAGCCGGTGGGCGATGCGACGATCAGCCCATCGGCCCGGAAGTTGCCGACGAATTCATCGCCGATGGTGACCTTCAGCTCGATCATCGACGACATGAAGCCGCGGCTCACCACCACATCGTTGAGGCCGAAACCTTCGAAAATCATGCGACCGTCGCGCCACACGCCGCCTTCGAGCATGGTGCGGCGCTCCTCTTCATAGTCGCCGGCGATCATGGGGGCCAATGCCTCGGCATAGTGGCCGATGGGCACGTCCGTGATGAACCCGAGGCGTCCCTGGTTGATGCCCACCAGCGGTAGCCCGAACTGCGCCAGCTGCCGGGCGCTGCCGAGCATGGTGCCGTCGCCACCGACCACGATGGCCAAGTCGCAATGCCGGCCCATTTCGCTGTGGGTCAGGGCGTTGTAGTCCGTCATCCCCGTGTTCAGCGCCGTGTCACGCTCCAGGGAAACTTCGAGCCCCTTGCGGGCCAGGAACTGGGCGACTTCTTCCAGCAGGCCCTGGATGCCACGGGCCTGGTATTTGCCCACGAGAGCGGCGTGACGGAAGCGTGAAGACATGCTGGAATTACACCACAGCGCCACCCTGTCGCCAGCCTGTGGAACCCGGCACAATCGGCTCGCGACCTACAATTCGGTTCATGCTGGACGAGCGTGCGAAAACCCTGCTGAAGGCGCTGGTGGAGCGCTACATCGCCGACGGGCAACCCGTCGGCTCGCGCACGCTGTCTCGCGCCTCCGGCCTGGATCTTTCTCCCGCCACCATCCGCAACGTGATGGCCGACCTGGAAGACCTTGGCCTCATCGCCAGCCCCCACACCAGCGCCGGCCGCATCCCCACCGCCCGGGGCTACCGCCTCTTCGTCGACACCATGCTCACCGCGCAGCCGCGCGACCTGGCTGCGGCGTCGATGGAGCCGCCCCAACTCCAGCCCGACCAGCCCCAGCGCGTCATCGCCAGTGCCGCCCAGCTGCTGTCGAACCTGTCGAGCTTCGTCGGCGTCGTGACGGCGCCTCGCAAGGTCAGCGTCTTCCACCACATCGAATTCCTGCGCCTGTCAGAGCGCCGGGTGCTCGTCATCCTGGTCACCCCGGAAGGCGACGTGCAGAACCGCGTCGTCCTCACCGCCCAGGACTACACCCAAAGCCAGCTGCAGGAGGCCAGCAACTTCCTGACCGCACAGTACGCCGGCCTCTCCATCGAGCAGGTGCGCGAGCGCCTGAAAAGCGAAGTCGATGCCCTCCGGGGCGAAATCGCCGCCCTCATGCAGGCAGCCGTGCTCGCCGGCACCGAAGCCGACGACAGCCAGGAGCAAGTCGTCGTCTCCGGCGAGCGCAACCTGCTGGCCGTGCAAGACTTCTCCAGCGACATGGGCTCGCTCAGGAAACTGTTCGACCTCTTTGAACAGAAGACCCAGCTGATGCGGCTGCTCGACGTCTCGAGCCGGGCCGAAGGCGTGCGCATCTTCATTGGCGGAGAGAGCCGCGTCGTGCCGTTCGAAGAACTGTCCGTCGTGTCCGCCCCGTACGAAGTGAACGGCCAGATCGTCGGCACCCTGGGCGTCATCGGCCCCACCCGCATGGCTTACGACCGGATGATCCAGATCGTCGACATCACGTCGCGGCTTGTGACGAACGCGCTGAGCACCAAGTAACCGGGCCGCCATCGCGGCGTGCCTACAATGGCGGATTTCGGGGGCCGTTAGCTCAGTTGGTTAGAGCAGAGGACTCATAATCCTTTGGTCGCTGGTTCAAGTCCAGCACGGCCTACCACCCCACCTCAGGAAGTCTTCCTCCGAGAACTGGTCGGGCCAACGAGGTCATGCGCGACCACGTCACTTGCCAACCGTAGGTGCAGTACCGTGGCGAAGCCGGTGCAATTCTGTTCGCTCCGGAGGAATGGGCGCCGCTATCACGCCAGATCCTCAGTTCCTGCAGTTGATGGATCGTTGCAGATTCGGAAAAGCAGAACATGCCGTTTGATGACTTTGACCACTGCGTGTCAATCCTCGCCCGACTTGAAGCCGACAAGCGCCTTCGTCTGTTTGAAGTGCTCGCCCACAACTTGACCGTTGCTGCGCGCATGATTGGGGCTGACGGCGGAATGACACCGACAGAGCAGGTGCAATCGCTCAACGCCGTCAATGAATGTCTGCATCGAGCGACGGCACGGATATGGGTTCAGCGATTGCAGACCCACGAGTGGTCGGACGAGGACTTCCTGTCGCTGCTGCGACACACGGACGAATCCTTGCATCCGAACGTTCAGGGTGCTGTGCACCGGGCGTTTCACATCTCCGTCGCCACCGTGAGCGCGTAGCAACCCCTTTCTCCAACCGAACGCGGCTGACCGGGTGCCAGGTGCCGAGCCACGTCTCTTCGATGGACTTCTTCGACCAGTCGATCGGAGTGCCGCCAATCCTGCTGAGGATCTCAGGAAGCCATCGCGTTTGCCCGGGTGCTCGCCGGGAACTGAGTGATCGCGCCAACAGATGACAAGCTGATGCGACACTGGTGGCAAACGCCAGCGGGCGAAAGTTTTCTCGGGGGAGGTAGGCAATGACGTTCGAATTCCTTTGCAGCGGATGCGGCCAGGTGCATAGAGGCATGCCGGCGCTCGACGCCGCAGCTCCGCTGAGCTACTACATCGTGCCGAAGGCCGAGCGCGAGGGTCGTTGTCAGCTCGACTCGGATGCCTGCGTCATCGACGGCAAGGCGTTCTACGTTCGCGGCTGCCTCGAAATTCCGGTGCATGGCGAGTCCGAACCGTTCTCCTGGGGCGTGTGGGTGTCACTCAGCGAGAAGAGCTTCCGGCAATGGGTCGAGTGCTACGAATCCGAGGAGCGGTCGCACATCGGCCCCTTCTTCGGATGGCTGAACGCGGCACTCAAGCCGTATCCGGACACGGTCAGCCTCAAGACCCATGTGCATCTCAGGGACGGCTTCATCCGGCCCTTCATCGAGCTGGAGCCGACCGACCATCCGCTGGCCGTTGAGCAGCGCGAGGGAATATCCGTCGAGCGCGTGGCTCAGCTCTATGCGTCGGTGGTGCACAACATTTAGGCGAACGACGAGAAGGCGCGCTGACCGCCCCATTGCGGGCCAGCCCTGAGAAGGTCGATGTCGCTTTCGATTGACTATCGCCTTGCCTGTTCGGGCTGGCCGAGATGCCGGTGGCAGCTTGCCTCGGCTAGCGTCGCAACACGGTCAAGAATGATTTGCACTGGTCCAAGGCCAGTGACGCAGCCAAGTCCATGCCATACGTTGCTCCTTTCGTGATGGCTTCCAGTGCGGCGCGATCATCCTCTTGACTGATCTTCGCGGGCGGAAACGGAAATTGCTGTCTCATCGAGACCAAGGCAGCGCCAAGCGCTACGTCGAGCACGGGCATGGGGTCCGCCACGGGAAGGGGGGGATCGCCCTTCTCCAACTGAACGCGGGTGACCGGGTCCCATGGGTCGAGCCACGCGACTTCGATGAACTTCTTCGACCAGTCGATCAACCATTCAAGGGTTTGGCAGTGGCCGGCTCGACGTGCAAACACATCGCGTGCGTGAATGCCGATGTGCATCAGCGTCGAGGCGGGGATGCGCTCCAGCGGAATTTCCGGGCTGGTGACAGCCGCCTCGACGATTCGGTCGCTGAAGATGACTTCCCACCATGTCAGCCGGTGGAAGCAGTTGTGCTTCTCCGGCGGTGACATCCAGACGCCGATGTTGGTGTAGTAGTTCTTGATCTTGCTGAGTGCCGCCAATCCCGCTGCGGAACTAAGGAAGCCGTCGTGTTTGCTCGCGTGCTCGCCGGTCACTGAGAATTCGTCGAACCCTCCGCCCTCCAGCACACCGATCAAGTTCACGTTGACGAAGTGGTGCCAGGTCGAGTCGCAGACAACACGCCCCTTGCCGCTGGCGCGATGGCCGTCGTAGGCGCAGACCACGCCGAAGGTTTGCGCAATGGTGGGGATTTTCATTGCGTTCGGTCCGGTCGAGCGGGTCGTGTTGCCCGCATGGACACGGCCCCGGGCGACCACCTCCGGCAGGATCTGGGTGCCACCACCATCGGCCGGGTACTCGTCGTCCCCATTGAACTTCTGGGTCACGTCGGGAGGCATGCGGCACTCGCCTTCGTGCGGGTGGTCAGGGAACGCATCGATGCGCCCCATGCGCCCGCACATCAGCGGATGAGGGTATCGGGCAGTGCGAAGGACGCCTGCATAAGAGCTGTAGAGCAGCAGGTCGAGCGGTTGCGGGATGTCGTCGCTCTGGTCGCTGAAGGACGTTCCCGCGTCGTGCCCTTCCTGGTTCGAGTCGTTGCGCCGCGGTCCGGTCATGCTGACCTGGTTCTGGTTGTCGTCGGAACTCGGGAAGTCGCCCCAGTAGCGCATGCCTCGGACGCGTGGCAGGGCACCGCTAAGCGCCTGGCCGAGGTAGCCGTGGTCCCCCGTGGCGAACACGCCACCGCCGCGCTGCATGTGCGCGTGGATGGCGTTGATTTCCGCAGGGGCGAGGAAGGGGCCGCGTTGCGGCATCCCGGCATAGTCGGTTTCGAATCCGAACAACCAGATCTGGTCGTACATGTCCGGCCTGAAGTGGGACACGTTGTCGAACCGGAATGATTTGATGCGGTTCGCGATGCCAGTCTCTGACGCGAGCATCTCGGGATCACTGACATCGCGAATGTGCGCCAATGTCAGCTCGAAGTGCACGCGGCCGGGTGCCTCGTCTCTCAGGGTGCGCACGAAGGTGGAGAGGCCGAAGTCGCCTTCGCCGAAGTTGAGCGGGCCGTCGGTCACGATCAGCGCCTTGACGGTGCAGTGACGCCACCACGGGTAAAACGCCTCCGGCGATCGCACGAAGTCGAGGCGGCGTTTCATGTTGAGCTGAATGAGTTCGCGGTTGCCGAAACTGATGTCGGAGAGCGGGGGTGGTGTATCGGGTTTCCGGAGGGGACGGGAAGTTGATGTAGCCATGGCTGGATCTCCTTCGATGGATGCGAATGAGCGGCACTTCGATTCGGCAACCTCGTTTTGCCTCGACGCCGGCGATCAAGGTGGGCCGCAGCCGTCATGGCGACCAGCGAATACTTGGTTGCAGGTCCACACGGTGTGCCAGCCTGGTTCTGCCGTCATCCTCCGTCCGACGGACGAGGAATCACTGCAAGGGCCGTCCGGCCCGGGGATTCATGGCCGCCGTGGCGCGGCGCTCATGTCCATCCAGATGGCCTCGAAGATGTGGCCGTCGAGGTCCATCCAGCCCGGGCCGGCTTGGCGGCGTCGGCCCTTGGCGCTATCACGCCGCTGAATGCGCCTGTTCGGCCAGTGACTCCGCCACGAAATCGACAAACGCACGAACGCGCGCAGTGCGTTGGTGGCGTTGCGGAAACACGGCGTGGATGGCGGCATCCGGGGTGCTGTAGTTCGGCAGTACCTGCACGAGCCTGCCGCTGGCGAGGTAGCGGTGGATGTCCCATTCGGCGCGCATGAGGATGCCGTGGCCTTCGAGTGCCCAGTTGACCGCGATTTCGCCGTCGTTGGTGGTGAGGTTGCCGCGGATCTTGACGGTCTCGGTGGAGGCTTGGCGGCCTCGGCCGGTGCTGAGGCGCCACACCCCGTACGCCTCTTCGCCTTGGCGGATGCCGATGCAGTTGTGGCGGGTGAGGTCGTGGGGGACTTTGGGCACACCGTGTCTTGCCAGGTAGGACGGCGCTGCGCACAGCAGCCGTCGGTTGTCTGCCAGGCGTTTGGCAATGACGCGTGTGTCGGGCGGCTCTCCGAATCGGATGCAGACGTCCCAGGCGTCGTCCGTCAATGGCGGCGGATTCACTGAGAGCTGCAGCTGTGCTTCGATCTGGGGGTATGTGCGCACGAAGCGCGAGATGAGCGGCGCCACGTGGCTGCGGCCGAAGCCGAGGGTGGCGTTGACCCGCAGCAGGCCCGTCGGGGTGGCCTTGGCCACGCCCAGCAGTTCGCTCAGGTCGTCGATTTCGCTGAGGATTCGGCGCGCATGTTCCAGGTACAGCTCGCCCTCGGGTGTGAGGCTCATCCTTCGGGTGGTGCGGACGATGAGTGGCATGCCCAGCCGTCCCTCCATCTGCGCCAGGCGTTTGCTGACGGCCGCGGTGGTGACGTTGAGTTCGCGTGCGGCCGCGCTGAGGCTGCCGGCGGATGCGAGCGTCGAGAAGAAGCCGAGGTCGAGCGGGTGGATGTCGGCAGACATTGTTGAGCCGAAGTTGATGCCGGCTTGACTCTAGCGAGGGGTCTGCGCACCGTCCACTGCCTACAGTTCCTTCACGCCATATCAGCACAGGAGCTGTCCATGAAGACCTATCGCATCGCCACCATTCCTGGAGACGGCATTGGCAAAGAGGTCGTGCCCGCCGGCCAGCAGGTGCTGCAGGCGCTCGCTGCTTCCGGCAGTGCGTTTCGCTTCGAATTCCAGAACTTCGATTGGGGCGGGGATTACTACCGCAGGCACGGCGTCATGATGCCGGATGACGGGCTCACGGCGCTCAAGGGGCAGGATGCGATCTTGTTCGGGTCGGCCGGCGATCCGGACATTCCGGACCACATCACGTTGTGGGGCTTGCGCCTGAAGATCTGCCAGGGCTTCGATCAGTATGCGAATGTGCGTCCCACGCGCATCCTGCCGGGCATCGACGGTCCGCTGAAGCGTTGCAAGCCCGAAGACCTGGATTGGGTGATCGTGCGGGAGAACTCGGAAGGCGAGTATTCAGGCGTGGGCGGGCGCGTGCACCAGGGGCAACCCATCGAGGTGGCCACGGATGTGTCGGTGATGACGCGCGCGGGCGTGGAGCGGATTGTGCGTTTCGCGTTCAAGCTGGCTCAGTCTCGTCCGCGCAAGCACCTCACGGTGGTCACCAAGAGCAATGCCCAGCGTCACGCGATGGTGATGTGGGATCAGATCGCAGGGGAGGTGGCCGGCGAGTTCCCGGAGGTGTCGTGGGACAAGGAGCTCGTCGATGCGATGACCGCTCGCATGGTCAACAAGCCTGCCACGCTGGACACCATCGTCGCGACGAACCTGCATGCCGACATCCTGAGCGACCTCGCGGCCGCTCTGGCCGGCAGCCTGGGCATCGCGCCCACCGGCAACATCGATCCTGAGCGGCGCTCTCCGTCGATGTTCGAGCCCATCCACGGCTCCGCATTCGACATCATGGGCAAGGGGCTGGCAAACCCGGTGGGCACGTTCTGGTCGGTCGTGATGCTGCTGGAGCACCTCGGTGAGAGCGAGGCGGCCCGGCATGTGATGGATGCAATCGAGCAGGTGACCGCCGACCCGACCTTGCACACACGGGACCTCGGTGGCACGGCCACGACGGCGCAGGTGACCGAGGCGGTCTGCCGTGCGATCGCAGGACCGAAGCGCCAGGCCGCCTGATTTGATCGATGGCGCCGAAGGTTCTGTTGTTTCTCATTCGAGCGCCAATGCGCATTCAGGAGACGAACATGGAAGTTTTCCTCAACTTCAAGCGACACCACGCCGTGCAGGCCGTGGCGCTCGCCGCAGCGATGTCCGCCAGCAGCGTCTTTGCGCAGGCATGGCCGAGCAAACCGATCAGCCTCGTCGTGCCGTTCCCGGCGGGCGGCACCACCGATGTGCTCGCCCGTGCGCTCGCCGACAAGCTGCAGCAGAGCCTTGGCCAGCCGGTGATCGTCGAAAGCAAGCCCGGCGCGGGCGCCACCCTGGGCGCAGACTACGTCGCCAAGTCGAAGCCCGATGGCCACACGCTGCTCGTCGGCGCGGTGCACCACACGATTGCATCGAGCGTCTACAAGAAGTTGCCCTACGATTTCCAGAAGGATTTCTTGCCGATCACCACGATCGCGATGGTGCCCAATGTGCTGGTGGTCAATGCGGCCAACCCGGCGAAGACGGTCGCCGATCTCGTGGCACAAGCCAAGGCCCAGCCCGGAAAGCTCAACTACGGGTCGAACGGCAACGGCACGGCGCAGCACTTGATCGGTACACAGTTCGAGAATGTCACCGGAACGGACCTCGTGCACATCCCCTACAAGGGAAGCGGCCCGATGGTCACCGACCTGCTCGGCAACCAGATCACGATGACCTTCGATACCGTGACACCCGTTCTGCCGCACATCAAGGGCGGCAAGCTGCGTGCGTTGGCGGTGACGACGGCAAAGCGGGCATCGGCGCTGCCGGACGTTCCCACGCTCGATGAGGCCGGGGTCAAAGGCATCCACATCGGCACCTGGTTCGGTGTGTTGGCGCCGGCGGCCACGCCCAAGGAGATCGTGGACCGGCTCAACGCCGAGATGGTCAAGGCCATCCATTCGCCGGAGTTCAAGAAGCGCATGGACGAGATCGGTGCCGAACCGGTCGGCGACACGGAAGAACAGATGGCGGCGCAGGTCAAGAGCGAGACCGACAAGTTCGCCAAGCTCGTCAGGGATGCCAAGGTGACAATCGAATAGCGCCCCGGCAGGCGAAAGACGTTTCTTCAGCGTCCCTCCGCTCGTGTGGAGCGCTGTTCTTGCCTCCTCGGCTTCACGGTACATTGCGCACCGAGGAGGAGAGGATGGAGATCTTGTCGAATGGGGCAGACACCCCGCCAGGGGGCGGCCCCGCCGTAGAGATCGGTCTCGAGGCCGACCCCACTGTGGGTTATGCGTCGATTCAGAATTCGGTGCCTGTCGTTCGGGCACTCCGGGTGACGAACCTTGGAGACGAGGTGCTCGAGGGCCTCGAGGTGCATCTCAGCTGCGATCCGGCTTTCGCGGGCAGCGCCAGGCTCCGCTTCGAGCGCCTCGCCCCGGGCGAATCCCGCACCATTTCTCCGATCGACCTGCACCCGGACCATGGCTACCTTTCGGAGTTGCTCGAGGGGGTGGCCGCCTCCATCGTCGCCACGGTCCGCCGAGGCGATGAGCAACTGGGCCGGCATGTGCGGCCCGTCCAGGTGCTGGCCTATGACCAATGGGCCGGAACGCGTGCGCTGCCGGAGCTGCTGGGAGCTTTCTGCATGCCCAACCATCCTGCGGTCGACGTGCTCGTCGGCAAGGCGTCGAAGCTGCTTCGAAGGTTCCACCCGGAGCTGTCGATGGACGGGTACCAGTCCAGGAGCCGGGAGGTGGTCTGGAAGCAGGTGTCGGCGCTGTACAGCACACTTGCGGCCGAGACCCTTCAGTACGTCGAGCCCCCCGCCTCGTTCGGAAACGACGGCCAGAAAATTCGCACGCCGGACCGGATCATCGAATCCAGGGTGGGCACATGCCTGGACCTGGCCATGCTGTTCGCGTCATGCCTGGAGCAAGCCGGCCTGCGCGCGGTCGTCATCTTCAAGCAGGGCCATGCCTGGGCAGGCGTTTGGCTGCATCAGGCTTCCTTTGCCGATCCGCTGGTGGATGATGTGCACGAGGTGCGCAAGCGCATTGCCAGTGGGGAGTTCATCGCTTTCGAGGTCACGGGCGTGGCGCTTCACCACAGCCAGAGGCCGCTCCTCCGGAGGGCCGTGGAGCAGGGCCTGGCGCACCTGCAGGACGAGCAGAGCTTTCTCTTTGCCGTCGACATCTTCATGGCCCGTGGCGTGCAGATCAAGCCGCTGCCCAGCCGGTTCACCACGCCGGTGGGCACCGAGCCCGCAGAGCCGACCGTGCCTGAACACATCGAGGAGGCACCGGATCTGCCGCCCCTCGATTCCGCATTCCTGGCGCCGATGGAGATCGCCGTCGAGGACAGTCCGGAGGGGCGCCTGGCGAAATGGAAGGCCCGGCTGCTCGATCTGACCCTGCGCAACCGCCTGCTGAATTTCAAGACGACCAAGACCACCTTGCAGCTGGTGGCGCCGGATCTGGGCGAATTGGAAGACTGTCTTGCCAAGGGGACGGAGTTCCGCATCAAGGCGCTGCCGTCGCTGATGGAGGGGGCGGACCCGCGCATGGCACAGGTTCATGCCAATCGCACGGGGCGCTCACCTCTGGACGATACGGCGCGGGATGCGCTGGCGAACAAGGAATTGATCGCGAAAGTTCCAGCCGATGCCCTCGAGGGCAACCTGTTGACCCTCTATTCCGCAGCGAAGACGGGGCTGGAAGAAGGCGGTGCGAACACGCTGTACCTGGCCATCGGGCTGCTGCAATGGACGGAGGCGGAGAAGGCCGAAGCGATTCACCGGGCGCCCATTCTTCTGGTGCCAGTCACGTTGACCCGCCAGTCGGTCCGCAGTGGGTACCGGCTTGCCCGGCACGATGATGAAGCCATCATCAACCCGACGTTGCTGCAGTTGCTCAAGAATGTCTTCGCGCTCAGGGTGGCAGGCCTGGACGTCATTCCCACGGACGAGAAGGGCATCGATGTGCCGCGTGTCCTCCAGGCCTTCAGGCTGGCCACGCGCGAGATGGCGAAGTGGGAGGTGCTGGAGCAGGCGCACCTGGGCATCTTCTCGTTCACCAAGTACCTCATGTGGAAGGACTTGCAGGACCGCGTCGAGCAGTTGAAGCGCAACCGCGTGGTCAGGCACCTCATGGAGCACCCGGGCGAAGCGTTCGCCACCGAGACAGCCGTCATCGACAGGCCGCGCCTCGATGATGCCTACCGTCCGCAGGACATCCATGCGCCGATGTTGTCCGATTCGTCTCAGCTCGAGGCCATTTGCGCGGTGGACGCCGGACGGGACCTGGTGCTGGAAGGCCCCCCCGGAACAGGCAAGAGCCAGACGATCACCAACATCATTGCGCACAGCCTCGCCAAGGGCAAGACGGTGCTCTTCGTGTCGGAGAAGATGGCGGCGCTCGAAGTGGTGCACCGGCGGCTGACCGACATCGGCCTGGATCCGTTCTGCCTGGAGCTTCATTCGTCGAAAGCCCGGAAGACCGAGGTGCTGGCCCAGCTGGGCAAAGCGCTGGAGGTGAGCGGCTCGCGCACGGCCGGTGAATGGGCGAGAGAGGCCGAACGCCTGGGCGCCTTGCGCCAGGAACTCAACGGCCTCGTGGATACGCTCCACCGGGTGCATCCGAACGGTCTGGATGTCTTCTCTGCCATCGGTACCTGCATTGCGAACTCAGGCAAGCCTGCGTCCACGATGGCATGGACCGATGCGAACGTGCATTCGCGTGAAGACCTCGACACCCTCCGCGAAACCGCGCGGCGCATCGCGACGCTTGCCCAGGCGTTGTCGGCGCTCGAAGGGCATCCGCTGGCATGCATCGGTCACACCGAATGGTCACCGAGCTGGCAGGATGTGCTGCTTGCGGCGGCGGCGGATGCGTTGGCCGCCGCGGCAGACGTTCAGGAAGCGGGCGGATGCCTCTCCGAGTGGCTCGGCCTGGGCATGACCGGGCACAGCATGGAAAGGCTCGCCGCCATCGAGCGCCTTGCCGAGGTTCTGCTCGGTGCCCCGAAGGTGCCCGCCGGCCTGGCGCGCCAGGCGCACGATGCGACGGCACTGGCGTGCGTTGCCGCGTTGATCCAGCATGGACGGGCGCGCCAGGAACACTGGTCGCGCATGGGTGCGGGATGGACACCGCAGCTGGCCAGGCTCAACGCCCTGGAACTCCAGGGCCAATGGCGCGAGGCGGTCAACGCTTGGTGGCCGAAATCCTGGTTTGCCAAGCGTGCGTTCCTCGGGCGCCTGGCCTCCGTGCGCGACGATGCCCAGCCGCCGGCTGCCACGGCGGTCGATGCAGCGCTGGGCTGCCTCGCGCAGGTCAACGAGGAAGACGAATGGTTTCGCGGCAGGCAGGCCGGTGCCGAGGCGTTGCTGCAGGAGGCCTACGCGGGTGCGGAGACCGACTGGACGGCGGTCGAGGCCCATGGCGCATGGGCCAAGGATTTTGCGGAGGCCGTGGTGCGCCTGGCCGGAAGCGACATCGCACTGGCCGATGCCGTGAGGCAAAGACTCGCTCCGGTCGTCTCCGAACAGCGGACCCTTCTATCGCCGGACGGGGCCGTCGGTCGCATGCTGGTGAGGTTCCTCGATGCCCATGCGGTCCTGCGTGCCAAAGTCAGTGCGGTCGAGGCGCTTGCCAAGCCAACGGTATCGTTGACCGGGCCGGCCGATGCCGATGGTGCGTTGGACCGCTTGCAATCCACCCTGGGCCAATGGCAGCAGGCCCACCGGGCGCTGCAGCCTTGGTGCCTGTGGCGCCAGGTTCGGGGTCAGGCGATCGTGCAAGGCCTGCAGGGCCTGGTGCAAAGCGTCGAGCAGGGGACGATTGCGCTTCATGAGGTCGAAGCGCATTTCGAGTACAGCTACCGGAGCTGGTGGCTCAAGCGAACGGTGGATTCGGACCGCGTGCTTCGCGAGTTTTCAAGCGCGGACCACGAGCGCAAGATCCAGGAGTTCAGGGCGGCCGATCGCCGCTTCCAGAAGCTCACGCAAGACCATATTGTCGCCACCTTGTCGAGCAACGTGCCGTCGGCCACATCTGCGGCGGTGGGGGCGGACAGCGAAATGGGGCGGCTGCGGCGCGAACTGCAAAAGCAGCGCAGGCATCTTCCGGTCCGGCAGCTCGTGCAGGGGCTGCCCACGTTGCTCCCCAGGCTCAAGCCGTGTCTTTTGATGTCGCCCCTGTCTGTCGCGCAATACCTCGATGCCGGTCATTCGCAATTCGATCTGGTCGTGTTCGACGAGGCGTCTCAGATTGCCGTGTGGGATGCGGTCGGGGTGATCGCGCGCGGCAGGCAACTCGTCGTCGTGGGTGATCCCAAGCAGCTGCCGCCCACCAGTTTCTTCACCCGCTCATCAGACGATGCCGACAGTGCCGCGGACGAGCAACACGTGGAAGACCTGGAGAGCATCCTCGACGAGTGCCTCGGCGCCGGCATGAACCGGCTCGGCTTGAAGTGGCACTATCGCAGCCGCCACGAAAGTCTCATCACCTTCAGCAACGTCCACTACTACGGCTCCGAGCTTGTCACGTTCCCTTCGTCGGTGACGGACGATGTGGCGGTGAGGTTCGAGCCGATCGTAGGCAGGTACGACCGTGGCGGATCGCGCACCAACAGGGCGGAGGCCGATGCCATCGTGCAGGCCATCGAGAACCACTACATGACAGACGGCGGAACGGGCCGAAGCCTCGGCGTGGTGACGTTCAACCAGCCGCAGCAGGCACTCATTACGAGCCTGCTCGATGCCCGCCGCATGGCCAACCCGCAGTTGGACAAGGCCATCGCTCAGGTGATGCAGGAGCCGCTCTTCATCAAGAACCTGGAAAACGTCCAGGGCGACGAACGCGACCTCATCTTCTTCTCCATCACCTACGGGCCGGACCTCACGGGCAAGGTCAGCATGAACTTCGGACCGCTGAACGGAGAAGGCGGACACCGCCGCCTGAACGTGGCGATCTCGCGAGCGAGGCACGGCGTTGTCATTTACAGCACGCTCAAGCCCGAGGAGATCGATGTGAGCCGCGTGCGTGCTGCCGGCGTGCGTGACTTGAAGCACTACCTCGAATTCGCGCTGGGAGGGCCGAGCGCATTCGTGGGGCAGTCTGCACAGGCAAGAGGCGAGCCGGACAGCCCGTTCGAGATGGCCGTCATCGAGATGCTTCGTGACCGAGGGTGGGTCGTCCACCCCAGGGTCGGCTGCTCCGACTACCGCATCGATCTTGCGATCGTGGATCCACGCTCGCCCGGCCGCTACCTGGCCGGCGTGGAATGCGACGGGCGGACGTACCGTTCGGCGGCGACCGCAAGAGACCGCGATCGACTGCGTCAACACGTTCTGGAAGGGCTGGGGTGGCGCATCCACCGCATCTGGTCGACCGATTGGTGGATGAATCCCGAGCGGGAGTTCACGAAGCTCCTGACAAGGCTGGAATTCCTGCTGAATGAACCGTCCGCGGGCGTTTCGGTCTCTGATGTGACTGTCGCCAGCGTGCCGGCGGAGGAAAGAGCCGAATCCGGCGCTTCCCTGAAGGATCCGGTGGCGGCCATGCCTGCGGCGTTGAAGCCCTATGCGCTGACGATTCTTCCGAAGGGCGTGCCGGAGGATTTTCATGGGAGCGGAGCTTCGTCCATCCTCCGCGAGCACATCGTCGCCGTGGTGAACACCGAAGGGCCCGTGCTGGATGCAGTGCTGTTCAAGCGGGTTGCGCGCGCCTGGGGTCTCGAGCGCACAGGTCCCCGCATCGTGGAGAGGCTGCGCGGCTTGGCGCCTTCTTCCATCATCAAGACGGTCGATGGCGAGCGAACCTTCTATTGGCCTGCCGAATCGCAGCCTTTCCAATGGAGCGAATTCCGGGTGGCGGGCCACGACGAACAGTCCAGACGGCACATCGATGAGGTCGCCCTCGAGGAGATCGGTGCGCTGATGAGGCATGTGCTCGAAGAGGCTGGTGGGTCCAGTCGCCAGGAATTGGCCCGGGTGAGTTGCAGGATGCTCGGCATGAGCCGGATGCCGGCCGACGCCGAGGCTCGGGCGCTGGCCGCCATCCAGATGCTGATTTCCCGCGGCAGCGTGACGGCTGAGGATGATGTCGTGCGAATTCTCGCGTAGCGTCTTGTCCCGATGTCATACCGGCGAATGTCGGTATCCACTGGCGGCAGTGGGCCCCGGCTTTCGCCGGGGTGACAAGTTTTACCCCCCCCTCATGTCATACGGACGAATGTCGGTATCCACTGGGGGCAGTGGGCCCCGGCTTTCACCGGGGCGACAAGTTTCACCCCCCTGATGTCATACCGGCGAACGTCGGTATCCACTGGCGGCAGTGAGCCCCGGCTTTCGCCACTCACGAAACCACGGTGCGCCGAAGGCATCCATGTTGAGCAGGTGAGCGCGCTCGAGGCAGCCGTAGAGGAACCAGGCGAGATGGTGGCAGCGCTGCGCCTGATGCAGCGTCAGTTGGATCCAGGCCGTGATGGGCATCATCATGTGATTCTCCTGAATAGGTCAGGGTTGGCGGTTCAAGCCGCGGGGATGGGTGCCCATGCCTGTGTGGCAAGGGCTACCCGATTTCATGCGACGGTGGCGGCGTCAGCGTGCGCTGTCGCGGCTGACAGCCGCATCTGCGGCGACGAGACATGCGCCAGAGGTTTCTTGCGAGGCCGCGGGACAATCAGCATGTCGCAACCGGACTCGGCCAGGATGCGGCGGCTGACGCTGCCCAGAAGGTATTCGCCAAGGGGCGACCGGCCCTGCCTGCCTGCAACGATCAGGTCAGCGCCGAGTTCCTGGGCATGGCTCAGGGTCGCCCATGCTGGATGACCGTGGGCCACTGCGAAATCCATCCGGCTGCTGTCCAGGCCGAGCTGGGTGGCCTTCAGTCGCATGCGCTGAATGGTCCCGGCCTCCTGCCGGAGGCGGTACTCGCGAATGACATGGTCGGGCACATCGGTCGCGCGCAGCAGGGCGTTCTGATGGGTGTCGATTGCATGGAAGACATGCAGGCCGCTGTCGCGCGCCAGCCCAGCCCCCATCGGTATCGCGAAATCCGATGAGGCCGTGAAGTCGACCGGCACCAGCACGCGCCGGTACGACTCCCGCACCATCGTCTTGACGACGAGCACCGGGCATCGGCAGGTTCTCAGCATGCGGTCCGCAGAGCGGCCGACCAACAAAGCGTTCAACCGGGCGTGACCCCGACGGCCGAGAACGAGCAACTCTGCGGGTTCCGACGCCTCCATCAAGGTTTCGAGCAACGGACCGACCATCACCTCGATGTTTGCCGTCACGTCGTACCGGCCGGCGATCTCGACCGCGAAACGGCGCAGTGCATCCCGCGCGAGCGCGGCCTTGAGGTCGATGTCGGTCGAAGGTGAGAACCAGTCCCGCAGAGGCTTGCAGCCCGCCGGGTCCAGCACGTGCACGAGCTTCAGTCGCGCGCGGTGTTCGTGCGCCAACCGTGCTGCCCGCCGCACGGCGTTGTTTCCGTCGATCGAGAAGTCGGTGGCTGCCAAAATGGAAGTGAACATTTTCATGTGCGTTGCCCTCAGGGTCAGGGTTGTTCGACAGGCGCTGGACGAGCGCGTGCCTGGGCCGCAGGTCCGCTCGCAGCGAAGTTCCTGGAAGCGCCTTGGCTCAATGGCGTGCAGCGCTCGCTGGCTGCACCCCGGCCCGGCTACATCGCGTGGTCGCCGATTGCCTCGGGTTGGAAGAGGATGGCGAGGATCTCGGCCGCGCGCGCGACTCCCGCGTGTGTGGACCAGCGCGCCACGCAGCCCACCCTTTGGCCCAGCAGGCTGGCGCCCACAGGTGACAGCACGGAGACGAACCCCGTAGCGGGCTCGGCGTCGGCCGGGTAGCACAGCGTGAGCTTGCTGCGCTTGCCGGAGGCGAGGTCTTGCAGCAGCACCTGCGAATACATGGTCACCACATCAGGCGGGGTCTGGAGGGACGGCACGATGGCGCAGCCCTCGAGGACATGCGTGAGCGCCGGTCCAGGCGTGGGGGAGCCATCGCCGCGCCGGTAGCGGCGCACGAGGTTCACGATTCGGAGATGGTCAATTTCAGTGAGCGTACGCTCGAGTGCCAACACTTCCACGAGGCATTCCTTCAGTCATCGGGCTGATGCCGGCCAGCCGCCGGCACACGCCATCGCGCGGGCTGGGGGCCCGGCGATCTGAGGTTTGCGCAAAAAGGGTGAAAGTGATCGCCGGGCTCAGTGATGTGCGGCCGGCAGACAGATGTTTGTCCTCGCCCGGGTCCGCAGGGCGCGCCCATGCAGCCAGGAAGCAGCACAGGTGGCCACTTGGCAAGGTGCAGCCCGAAGGGCGGAGATGAGGAGGACGTCAGACATGCAGTCACTCTAGTCGTGTCGCCTTGTTCCCGCAACGAACAGGGCGGATGTCGCACTGCAGCGTGGGCGTATTGCGGCTGGGCCCAGTGAGCTTGCCCGAGCTGGCGCCGGTTCGCCTGCGCCGTGGCCTTGAAAAGGCTGCTGCATCGCGTTGCCTGGTTTGCCGCCTGTGCAACAAAGGGTCTTTTTCCATCGAAGGAAAGCTCCTAGACTACCTGGGCAGTCCAGGGGGTTGAACACAACATCGAGCCGATCACGGAGGTGATCGCTTCTGCCGGTCCACGGCCTCCTGCAGCGTTGAACGACACGGGAGGCTCACGTGGAGGATCGCAGCACAGGGCTGTCGCTGGTGTGCCGGGTGCAGGCCCGGTTGTGTGCGCTGCCACTTGAGCACGTGGTGGAGACCATGCGGCCTTTGGCCGTGGAGCCACTGGCCAATGCACCGTCCTTTGTGTTGGGTCTGGCGGTGGTTCGGGGTGAACCGCTGGCCGTGGTCGATGCCGCGCGGGTGATGGGCATGCAGGACGCACCCATCGGGCGTTTCGTGACGGTCGCTGTCGGTGTGCGTCGCATCGCCCTCGCTGTGGGTGATGTGGTGGGCATGCGGCGGTTGCCGCCCGGTTCGCTGCGCGCGTTGCCGCCCTTGTTGCATGAGGCGGCCGGTGACGTCGTGGATGCCGTCGGCCTGCTCGATGCGGAGCTGCTGCTCATGCTGCGCAGCGCGCGCTTGCTGCCTGACGACGTGCCGGAGGGAGCTCGCGCATGAACGCCTCCGTGAGCCCGGGCGACGTCGAGCAGTTCAGGGAACTGATCGTTCGCCAGCTCGGGCTTCAGTTCGACGATGCCAAGCTCGGCTGGCTCGCGGAGGTGTTGCGGCGTCGATGTGGGCATCGGCCGTGCGGGCGTTACCTGGCCCAGCTTGCCGGTGCGGGCGCCGATGGCGAGTTCGCCGCGCTGGCGTCGGAGTTGACGGTTGCAGAGACCTACTTTTTTCGCCACGTCGACCAGTTCCACGCACTCCGCGAGCGCGTGGCGTCCATGGAACCTGAGGCATTGGCGGGCAAGCGGCGCCTGCAGATCCTGTCCGCCGGCTGTGCATCGGGTGAAGAGGCGTATTCGATCGCCATGATGCTGTGGGATGTGGTGGGTGATCCTTCCCGACAGTTGAGCATCCACGCCATGGACCTGAACCCGCTGATGATCGGCAAGGCGCGCCTCGCGCGCTATACGCCATGGGCATTGAGGGAGACGCCACAGTCCATGCGGGAGCGCTGGTTCCGCCAGGAGGGCAGCGAATGGGTGCTCGATGACCGTGTGCGCGCGGCGGTGACGTTCGAGGTGCGCAATCTGTGTGAGGACAACGCGGCGTTGTGGCTGCCTCAACGGTACGACTTCGTTTTCTGCCGAAATGTGCTGATGTACTTCGAGCCGCTGCAGGCGCAGGCGCTGGTCGGGCGCATCACGCATTCCCTGGTGCCGGGCGGCTGCTTGTTTCTGGGGCATGCGGAGACGTTGCGTGGCCTGTCGGAGGCGTATCACCTGAGGCATGCGCATCGCAGCTTCCACTATGAGCGCAAGAGGGGGGTCTTCGATACCGGTGTGGCCGATGTCGCGCCATCCATGGCCGGCACGTCACATGCCGGGTCTGCGCAGGCCCTCGCCATTGACGGCGTCGACAACTGGGTGGAGTCGATCGGCAAGGCCGCCGAGCGCGTCGGCGTGCTTTCGGCAAAGGCCGAAGCTGCGCCCGTCAGAGTGGCGCCTGGCAATGATCGGCAATGGCTGGACCGTGCATTCTCCTTCTTCGAGCAGGAACGTTTCGCCGAGGCACTCCAGCTGATGGAGTCGTTCCCCGAGGCTGCGGGCCGAAACCCCGAGGCGATGCTGTTGCATGCGGTGCTGCTCGTGCATGTGGGGCGCCTTGCGCCCGCCGAAGAAGTCTGCCATCGATTGCTGGCGATGGATGAACTGAATGCAGGCGCGCATTACGTGCTGGCGTTGTGCCGGGAGGGGGTGGGAGACTGCGGCGGCGCGGCGGAACGGGATCAGATGGCGGTGCGGCTGGACCCGGGCTTTGCCATGCCACGCCTGCATCTCGGGCTGTTGGCCCGGCGCGCGGGCAATCGTGAAGCCCAGCGGCGCGAATTTGCAAAGGCCAAGACATTGCTCGAGCGTGAAGATGCGTCGCGCCTGATGTTGTTTGGCGGTGGGTTCGGTCGCGATGCGCTGCTCGGGCTGTGCCGGGCCGAACTGGCCGCGTGCGGAGCGCCGGGATGAGCGCGCGACCGATCGGGCTCCGTGCCGAGCAGATGCGCCGGGACTTCGATCGCCGGTTTGCCGAGTTGCCTTGCACCCGGGAGACGGCGCATGTGGACTTGCTTGGAATCCGCCTCAGTGGTGATCCCTACGCACTCCGGCTCGCCGATGTGGTCGGCCTCTTCGCCGACAAGCAGCTGACGCGCTGGCCGTGCGATGCGAGCGCATTCCTCGGGATCGCCGGTTTTCGAGGCAAGCTCCTGCCGGCGTACGACCTGGGTGCACTGCTGGGTTATCCACCGGCCAGCACAGGGTTGCGATGGCTGGTGCTTGCCGCCGCGAGCCCGGTGGCGCTGGGCTTCGACGGGCTGGATGGCTGCTTGCGCCTGCCAGGCACATGCATTGCGCGGTCCCCGCCCGCCGAGGTGGTGCGGCCCCATGTTCATGAGCTGGTTCGGCCGCCCGCAGACAACGCACCGCAGGGTTCTTCCGTTCTTCGCCCGCTGGTGGACTTGGCGTCCGCGCTCACGGCGGTCAGGCAATGCGCCAGCGAAGGCAGTCCGCCATCACCACAGGAGCGACCATCATGATCAGTCATTGGACGTTTACGCGGAAGATCAGCGCCGGCTTCGCGCTCGTGGTGGTGCTGGCGCTGGCCATCGCCGTGGCATCGGTCTACGC